>MDSV01244897.1_pt1 | contig 129763 bp, 104 predicted proteins | sample 810851 | NCBI WGS metagenome assembly MDSV01 (sample SAMN05326640, study PRJNA326480) | marine metagenome | isolation source: seawater | place: Atlantic Ocean: North East | collected 2012
CTTGCCATTGAAAAAACCACTTTACGACCGGACTTGATAGCTTCATTGTTTTCCAATCAATTTGGATCAACCAATCAACCATATATTGATATTGAAATACCTGGTCAAATATTTGCAGTTGACTACGATATTGGGAATCAAGGAGTCTCCTATTCTGATACCGAATACAAACAAGTAAGTAGCGATGAGAACCAAAATACAGGTAATAATGGATGGTCTTACCGTAATGATGGAGTAGATATTGAGTCATGCTCTGATCCTACCATTGATTACAATATTGGTTGGATTGAAACGGGTGAGTGGCTAGAATACACCGTAAATATTACTAAATCTGGAACATACACAACCAAAGCAATTATTGCTTCTACTGGCGCTGGCAAAATGCGAATAAAAGTAAATGGAAAACAAATTGGTTCCGATTTAGATGTACCAGACACAGGTGGGTATCAAAATTGGGGACAAATCAATTTTGGCCAGCAAAGTTTTAATGCTGGTGAAGCACTTGTACGAGTTGAAATTCTTGAGGGTGACTTCAGTTTCGCAATGATTTCAATTGATTAGTTAATCAGGCAGTAGCCTTTTTATCCACCCTTAGAAAACTTATACTCAGCAATGATTATTTTGAAATTACTAAAGCATCTAGCAAGTCTCTTTTTATTAGTTGTGATTCTAGGAACATCTCTTCATTCACAAACATTTAAAGTCCTTATTTTTTCTAAAACTGAAGGATTCCGGCATAGTTCTATTTCGAACGGTATTAGGGCAATAGAGCAATTAGGGCAGATAAATGACTTTATTGTTGATGCTACAGAGGATGCTAGTTTGTTTAGCTATGATAACTTAAAAGAGTTTAAAGCTATTATTTTCCTTAGCACCACGGGAGATGTATTAAATCAAAATCAACAGGATGCATTTGAACGATATATTAGGAATGGTGGCGGTTTTATTGGTATACATGCCGCTTCGGATACTGAATACGATTGGCCTTGGTATGGCGAATTAGTTGGTGCTTACTTCGATAGTCATCCTGCAATCCAAACTGCGACAATTGAAATCGCCGATCATATCCATCCATCCACTAAACATCTACCTGAATACTGGCAAAGAACTGACGAGTGGTACAACTACAATAAAAATCCTCGTGGTCAAGTACATGTTCTTGCTACACTAGACGAAAATAGTTATTCAGGTGGTAATATGGGTCATGATCATCCTATAGCTTGGATGCATGAATTTGATGGAGGACGTTCATGGTATACTGGGGGAGGGCACACAGAAGCATCATATACTGAACCAGATTTTTTAAAACACATCTTAGGAGGTATATTGTATGCCTCAGGTGAAAGCTCAGAGAAGTGATTTAGTAATATTTCGATTCCACTAATAAAGTAATTGCACCTAGTGAAAAATATATGCCTACATACAATCTTTGTGATTGCAGTTATATCATCACCTTTATACGGTCATCAAACCAGTGAAGAATTCTTTTTACAAAATATTCAGAATAGAGATTATCAAAAATTAGATGGACTTTGGAGTATTATAATTGATCCACTAGAAAATGGATACTATAACCATAGATATCAACCAAAAGAAGATGGATATTTTATTGATCGTCAGATGGAGCATCCTTCTGATTTGATTGAATATAATTTTGATTCAGATTATCAAATTATGGTTCCTGGAGATTGGAATACTCAAATGGAAAAACTTTATTACTATGAAGGTACAATATGGTACAAAAGAAATTTCAACTATGACTTAGTCAATGGGGAAACCACATACCTCTATTTTGGAGCTGTAAATTACCACTCCGTCGTTTATTTAAATGGAGAAAAGATTGGAGAACATATAGGTGGATATACTCCTTTTTATTTTGATGTAACTGGAAAACTCAAAGAAAAAGACAATTTAATTGTAGTAAAAGTAGACAATAAAAGATTAAGAGAAGCTGTTCCAACTGTTAATACCGATTGGTGGAACTACGGTGGGATTACCAGATCTGTATCAATAATTAACGTGCCAAAAACACACATATATGACTATAAAATACAATTAGACAATAATGACCCTCAGAAAATTACTGGTTGGATTAAATTAAAAAATTCTAAACTTAAAGATGAAGTCTCAATAAAAATTCCCGAGCTAAAAATTGACGAAATATATCAGGCTGATCATGGAGGAATTGTTGAATTTGAAATAAAAGCTAACCCGATTTATTGGTCTACAAAAAATCCAAAACTCTATGAATTGATTCTTTCTTCAGATAATAATTCAATAAATGATCAAATTGGTTTCAGAACTATAGAGGCTAAAGGAACAAAAATTTTATTAAATGGAGAAGAAATTTTTCTCAAAGGGATTAGTATACATGAAGAGGCTCCATTTAAGACAGGACGCGTTACATCTAAAGAAGAAGCTCAAATTTTACTTCAATGGGTAATAGACCTTGGAAGTAATTTTGTTCGTTTAGCACATTATCCTCATAATGAATACATGGTCAGAGAAGCTGAAAAAATGGGCTTACTTGTTTGGTCAGAAATACCTGTTTATTGGACCGTATTATTTGAGAATGCAAACACATATATAAATGCAGAACAACAACTGAAAGAAATGATAGCAAGAGATAAAAATCGGGCTGCTGTTATTCTTTGGTCAGTTGCAAATGAGACCCCTGAAGGCGAAGCTAGATTAAATTTTTTGAAGAACTTGGCATTAAAAGCTCGAGAAATGGATAATTCTCGATTAATAACGGCAGCTCTTGATACTCAAACAAGAAGGGAAGGTGTAAATTATATCGAGGATTTATTTGGAGAGTATGTAGACGTCATAGGTATTAATAGTTACTGCGGTTGGTATGGTGGAACTCCTAAATCCTGTAGTAAAATAGAGTGGGAATCTGAATACAATAAACCGGTGATAATGAGTGAATTTGGAGCAGGAGCTTTACAAGGTAATCATGGAAATGAAATTGATAGATGGACAGAAGAATATCAAGATGCTGTATATATAAACAATATTGAAATGTTAAAAAATATTGAATTTTTAGCTGGTACTTCACCCTGGATTTTAATGGATTTTAGATCTCCTAGAAGGCATCTACGTAAAATTCAAGCAGATTTCAATAGAAAAGGACTAATTTCTGAACAGGGTGTTCGTAAAAAAGCTTTTTTCACTCTTATGGAATACTATAAGACTATAGAAAATTAAATAGAATAAATTTTTGTAGCAGTATCTCTACCTTTAAGTTTGATCTCTCCTAAATAGACAGACTTACTATGTAAGTCGTCAGAAAGTGCAAAGTAGACCTGTTCGCTAAAAGCTATATTTGTGGAAAACTCTTTATTAACTTGCTCAAGTCTAGAAGCTACATTTACTGTATCTCCAATTATACTATACTGAAGCATCCGATCGCTTCCAATATTTCCTACAATTACATTACCCGTATGCACGCCCGTGCGAGCTGTAATTTTATCTATACCATGATTTTTCCAATACTTTGAATACGCTTTTTGGCTCCAAATTTCATTTAACTCATTCAACTTGGTTCTCATCCCTATAGAACATTGAATCGCTAAATTTTCATGGTCATCGACTTTTTTTGGCGCCCCATATACCACCATTAAACAGTCTCCTATATAATTAATAATTTGTCCGTTATAACGTTCTATAACTTCATGCATCGCAGTGAAGTATTCATTTAAAAATTTAACGGCTAATTCTGGAGACATATGTTCAATTATAGTTGAATAAGACGATATATCTGTAAATGATACTGTTACCCAATCATTATCACCTTTCAAACTACCCTTATTATCAAGTATTTTTTCGGTAAGATTTTCTCCAAAATATCTTTTTAGGGTTTGATGCATCAATTTTTTGTTTGATTCCAGCTTTATACTTTTTATAAAGTCTTTTCTTAGCCTATTTTCAATATTTGCCTTTGCAAATACTGTAAAAATCAAAGGGAAAATGAATAGAAATGGAATTTGGTCTAGAGTCATAATGCCTTTATCAATTAACATAATCATCATAGGAATTGATGTTAAAAGAGCAGCTAATATGCCATTTAAAAAATAAAATGGATATATAGTCAAAGGTATAATGATACACGATATGATTATACCCTCACCAGGCGCAAAGTCAAATGGTGAAAAATAATAAATCCATGTACCTATGTTAATAAACCCAACCCAAATTAGACCCATATATAATTGATGAAACTTTTTTCTTTTCTCGTCCGATAAATAAAAAACAAATACAAAAAAACCGAGCAAATCTATAGAATGATATAGTATGTATATGATATTTGGACCAAACGTATTTATATCATCATACATTACGAATGCCTTTATCAGTAGAGTCGAAAATAAAAATATTTTAAGGTATGGCCATATTTTTGGCCACCTTTGATTCAGATATTCATTTTCAATATCTGAATCATTAAATCTCTGTGAAAAATTATTAACTGATTCATTCACGATTGAAAGTCTCTATAATTAAAATAATCAGAATGACTCTAATTACGAATACTTGTAAAGAATAGGGGGCAAACACAAGAACCTAACTTTAGTGAGTTAAAACTTTGGTCATAAAACTATTTTCATAAATTTATATTATAAATACAAATCAAATATTTTGTACTTAATGATCATGATAGTATTGATAAAGAATGAGTCCTCGTCTAGTTTGATACTATTTTAAAATCCATACTCTGATGATGAAAATCCTAATTTCTTCATTCCATCTTGGATATCTTGAGCATTCATGAATAATTTCCAAAAAAGGTGGCTTTTATGATTTTTTATCATAGGTTAAAGCATTTGATCACAACCCTTTCAATTGGTGGATTAGAAATTGAATATGCATAATCTCAGGTATACCTTAACACATCTTTTTGCAACCTAACTAAGTTGTCTGACCTGCTTTGAGCACCATCATTACAAATAAGAGAACTGCAAAATATCAAGAGCAATAATAATACCGTAAAAATATCATCTATATCAGATTGGATTTTAAACAAAAAAAGGCAACCAGAGTCATTCTGATTGCCTTTAATAGAGCGAGAAACGAGACTCGAACTCGCGACCCCAACCTTGGCAAGGTTGTGCTCTACCAACTGAGCTATTCTCGCAATTTACTAACAAGACGAGATTAAATATAATACCATCCATACCTCTTGAGCAAATAATTTTTACAAAGAAATTTCAGCAAGGGCATCTAAAAATCGGGCCATAAATTTACCTCTGTAAACTTTTTTCATATGATTCATATCAGCAATGACAACTAAAAGCTTCTTACTCCGTGTACATGCCACGTTTAATAGACGAGGAACTGCCATCCCATTCTTTGTTTCGTCAAATGGTCGCACGCTATAATTACGCCTTCTCCCATATTGAATTTCTGCAGTCATTATGGTATCTAGAATTATGGCCTCTTTTTCTCTACCCTGAAAGGTATGAATAGTCCCCACCTCTATACCAAGTGCCCCAGGTAAAATACTTTCCCTAAGCGCCGTGCGGTACTGATAAACGGAATGCCGGAACGGTACGATTAAGCCAATTTGGGAGGCATTATATTTTTTCAGTAACCGTTCCACTGACTCCATCATAACGCGTTGATGAATCTCATTGGCTGGCCTAAACCCAGGCTCACTTTTATCTTGTATGAGCTTGGGATTATATTTACCCGTGTTTACTAGCGCTACAGATGCTTGGAACCATGCATCCGATTCACCTGATTTCACTGGCTGTAGGTCAAGCTCTTCACTTTTAAGCCTACCCTCGTAAAATACCTTTGAGATGACACCCGCCAAATCTGATTGAAGACGATACTGTGTATCAAAAAAAGCGGTATTGTTCGGATACTGATCATGCCAATCAAAAAGTTGAGAGCTGTCTTTAGCGTCTGCTACCCAGGTGAATATGTCTTGCTCGAGAAAGATACGAGCTTCTACATCTTCAGTTATCGCGATGGCTGGTAATTGCATCGGGTCTCCAGTAATTACCACATGGGATTTTGCTTTAGACGCCATTACGAGCAAAAATGCCATATTTGCCATGGATGCCTCATCCACGACTACCGCATCAAATTTTAGCCCGAATAATAACTCCGAGGTGCATACTTTAGCCAAGGTAGTTGCCACCAAGTTTCTTTTTTTTAATTCATGACGTTCATTAATTGTTGAGAGTCGCTCCACTTCCTGCTCCAAAAAAACCACCCCCCCAAGATTATAGACCCGCTTAGCTAATTCTTGGCATTCTAGCTCTAATGTATTGGGTATTGGCTGATCGTTATCCATCAAACGATTAACAGCTTCCTGAGACTGTTCATATCGATTCAGCAGTGAGTCCCATTGTCCAGCTCTAAGTTTACGCTCTTCCAACTCTTTTTCCATTTGCGCTTCAAAAGAATGTTCCTCTAATCGCTCGTCATCCAACCAAGGATCTCCGAATCGTGAAACGGACGTGGTGTGTTGGTGTAAGCCAATTTCCTTGATAGACTGTAGCACACTTAAGAAGCTCACATCTACGGCCCTATTAGTATTTGATACCATGAGTACTTTTTTACCCTGCCTAAGATATTCCGCCACCATTCTACCTATACTTGCCGTTTTCCCAGTTCCGGGAGGCCCCCAAATATATAGTATAGGCTCACGCATAGCCAATTTTATGGCCTGTCTCTGTGATGGATTAAAGCGTCCTAAATCAGCTGTTTGAATAGCTTGTTCATCGTGAGGTGGCCCCTTATCCAGATCTAACATTTGTTCTAATAAAGCAAGGTTTTGTTCCTGCTTCTTACTGCCTTCTATTTGCTCTTGTAGTATCTCCAATTGCTCTCGAAGCTTTATCCAAACAAAATCATTCTCCCATTCAACTTCTACCCGATCGATTTCTACACCGAAATCCTTATCAAATTCTATCCAAATAACACCATCTTTAAACTCTAAAATTTCAACCGCTTTCCATCCTTCTTTATCTTGCTCTTTAGAACTACCCTTGTTTTGATGTTGAAAGCGCGCTTTAACCTGATCGGCGAAACGCAAACCTAGTTGATTGGTCTCAAAACCGTACACATACTGCCCCCGATCCATTTTTTTTTGTCCGTTGTAGAGCCACTCTCTAGAAGGCAGTGATCGAACTGCTTCTAGCTCACTATCGATCGCTTCCAAGGCTTGCTGGATTACCTTACTCAGGTCTTTATTTGCTTTGGGCATACGTTTTATTGCTCCCAAAGTTCGGTACGAATCATCTCAGCACTTCGATTAATTAATCTGTAAGCCAATTTAAGACGATTTTTTTCGGGAATTTTTTGCTCTACCAAACGAGCACTCTCAGGGGTATATAAAATTAAATCGGTATCCCTCACAAATAGAGGCAGTGATTTTCCGTATATGCTTCCCGCAACAAATGAGCCATCAAAGGCTAAGGTAGGTTTAAGTTCATTGATGATTTTTGGGATGCTATCCTCCTGCGCGGTCACAAGTCCGATAGTTTGTAGACTTGCACGTTCGGTTACGGATAAGATTAAGTCCGGGTCGTAATGGTAAATAATCGGTATAACCAACGTATGTTCCTGCAAAGGACGAAACTGGCTAATAAACCGTATAGGAATAAAAATCGCGTCATAGGTAGCTGCTTTTTCATACTCACCAACTAGAAGCTGTTCACTTTTCACCCCAACTTGAGTACGAATTGCGGTGGATAGCATCGATGCCATTTCTGCGTTTTCCCCCACACAAGCACAGCTTTGTATTCGATCGGGCCAATCCATATAGTCCAATTGCTCTTGAAACAACAACTCAATCTCAGCATCATCCAAGCCATAACCCACCAACTCTTCAACCAGTGATTGTACTTTAGCACCCCCTACTTCCAACCGCTGTTCCTTATCCAACAGTGTTCTCTGGCGCATCACCAAAAAGCCTTTTCCTTTCTCACTTTTCAGCATTCCTTCCTCAGCCAAGGAGTGATAGGCTTTGCGAACTGTATGAAAACTAGCTTCCAGTTGCCGACCCAATTCTCGAGTAGATGGCAAAGCCTCCCCAACTTGAAATTGCTTGGTGGCAATCATTAACCTAATACGATCGGCAATGTATTTAGCTGAGTTTTTCATGGTTTTAACTCCGTGCAGTACCCCATACGTTGCTGGCAGAGTTTATTAATCTAACAGTTTTTTCCACTCATCAATGAGCAATAAAGCCTGCATTGGACTGAGTTTATTTGGGTCTATTGCCTCTATTTTGTTCCGTAGTTCTTCAAGAACTGGGTCCGTTGCAACAGCAAACAAGCTCATTTGATCGGTTTCTGCCAAAGGCTTAACCTTGTTAGATAGGTGTTTTCCAGCGTCTTTCCTTACCTTAGTTTGGGTAATATTTTCTGAGCAGTCTTGAATCTCCAAGCGTTGTCCTTCCAGTTCCTCCAAAATGACCTGAGCTCTCTGTATTAATTCCTTGGGAAGCCCAGCCATGTTGGCTACTTGAATTCCGTAACTATGATCAACCCCCCCACGAACTAGCTTTCGCAAAAATACTACTTTTCCCTCGTGCTCGCGCACCTGAACATTATAATTGATAATACGCTCATACATCGATTCGAGGGCATTTAATTCATGGTAGTGAGTAGCAAATAAGGTCTTTGCTGCCAAAGATACATGATTGTGAAGGTACTCGGCCAAGGCCCATGCAATACTTAACCCATCAAAGGTACTAGTTCCTCTTCCCACTTCATCGAGCAATATGAGGGAATGCTCGGTAGCATTATTTAGTATGTTGGCGGCCTCGTTCATTTCAACCAGGAACGTACTTTCCCCGGCAGCTAAATTATCCGAGGCGCCGACCCTAGTAAAAATCTTATCAACCAAACCAATTCGAGCCCGTTCAGCTGGCACATAACTCCCAATTTGAGCTAACAAAACAATAAGCCCCGTTTGCCGAAGAATGATACTTTTACCTGCCATATTAGGCCCAGTGATGATCATAATTTGTTCATCTTGTTGATCCAAACGGATATCGTTCGGAATAAAAGGTTCACCCACCGGCAGGCTTCGTTCCACCACAGGATGCCGCCCTTTTATAATTTCGAGTGTACTACCTTGATCTAATTCTGGTTTTACATATCCATTAGTGAAAGCAATCTGTGCCAATGACTGGTACACATCAAGGGTTGATATGACGGTTGCGATACGCTGAATACCATCCGCAAATTGCGCTATATACTTTCGTACTTGTTCAAATAAATCGGCTTCTAAAGCCTTACTTTTATCCTCAGCAGATAGAATCTTTTCCTCTATTTCTTTTAGCTCAGGGGTTATATATCGTTCTGCATTCACTAAGGTTTGTTTGCGGATAAAATGATCCGGTACCTTGTCTTTATGGGCGTTAGTCACTTCGATGTAATACCCAAACACCTTATTGTATCCAATTTTTAATGTGGGAATGCCTACCTCTTGAGTGAGGGTATCTTTTATCTTAGCTATGTATTTTTTGCCATTTTGCGCAATATCTCTAAGCTCATCTAGCTCGGGATTCCAACCCATTCTAATGATTCCCCCATCTCGAATCGTTGCAGGTGGTTCATCGGCAATATGTTTTTCTATATAACCTACCCACTTCGAGCTATCAGGTAAACTTTGGAGCTCTTGACCTATTGTATCGGATTCTAATTCTGCAGTGTGCGCCAGTAATTCTGGGATCACCTGAAGAGAATAACCCAATTGCCGAATATCTCTAGCACTACACCGTCCTACACAAATTCTGGAAATTAGCCTTTCCAGATCACCTATTTTTTTTAGCGATTCCCGAATATCATTACGCACAGTGCGCTGCTCAAAAAGTATTTCTACACATTTAAGTCGCAGTTGAATCGAATCTAACTGTTTAAGTGGGTGGGTTAACCAACGCCTAAGCAATCGCCCACCCATGGGGGTTATAGTTTGATCTAAAACAGAAATTAGCGAGCCTTCCAATTTTCCTTCATGCATAGATGAACTAAGCTCGAGATTTCTCTTGGTAGAGGAATCCAAACTCATGTAATCACTTTGCTCATAGCGATACATCCTTCGGATATGCCCCATAACCCGCTTCTGGTTATCTTTTATGTATTGCAAGAGCACGCCTGCTGCTCGTTGGGCTAGGTCCATGGACTCAACCCCAAAACCTTTAAGGGAATGAGTGTTGAAATGGGACAAAAGTTGATCTCTTGCATACTCTCCCTCATACATCCAGGAATCAGCTAAACTGATATTCAGAAAAGAAAATCGTTCATTTGCCCATTTCTTTTGAGAAGCTGCAATCACGAGCTCAGAAGGTTCAAACATCGATAAGATAGCGTCTATTCCTTGATCCTCACACTCCAAAGCCCCAAATTCTCCGGTGGATATATCGGCAAAAGCGCAGCCTAATTTTGTTCCCTCTTTATAAATTGAAAAAATGTAGTTGTTGCGATTATGATTCAACACCTTTTCTGATAAACTCAGCCCTGGTGTAGTAATTTCAGTCACCTCTCGTTCTACAATTTTACGTCCTGCTTTCTTAGCACTTTCGGGGTCTTCAGTTTGCTCACAAATAGCAACTTTGTATCTTTTGTTCACCAATTTGGGTAAGTAAGAATCGAGTGCATGAAAAGGAAACCCAGCTAAAGGAGTCTGATCTCCACCATTATTTCGCTTTGTCAAGGTAATACCAAGTTCTCTGCTGACCAGCTCTGCGTCCGATCCAAAAGTCTCATAAAAATCCCCAACCCGAAACAACAAAATGCTTTGGGGATGTTCCTTTTTAATCTTATTGTATTGCCTCATCAAAGGCGTTTGCTTTTTAGGGCTCATGGGAGGGGTGCTAATAAAATCTATTCAACGAATTGGTTCCATGCTATCGGTGAAACATACCAAACCCATGACTTAAAAACAGTAAGCATACTCTATTTTTATATCTGACTAGGAAGCATGATGACTTTTAAAGGCTTTAATACTACTTTAGTATCAACATACATTGAATTCTAAGTTGTATCATGTCAAAAAATGGTTTATGCGCATATTGGAGTAGAGTTATAGAATTAGTTAAACAGGTTGATGTCATCTTTAATGCTTCTGCCGTTACGTTTAATTTGTTTATTTGCGCAATCCCATTTACCCTTATTCTTATATCAATCATTGGATATGTACTCTCTATTGATGCAGCCTATACGGAGCTAGTGCGATACGGCACCGAACTACTCCCGGATATTACCTACGAACAAACAAATTCCATTACTGTTGAAAGTGAACGTATTGTACAAGCATTGTTAGCACCATTGATTCAAGGCAGGAATGTATTAGGTATCACGGGTATCATAATTATGCTTTTTTTCACCCAAAGTCTATTTCACAGCCTCAAACTTGTCCTTTTCAATGTTTTTGAAATACAAAAGAGAAGTCATCCACTTAAAAGTATATTGGCAAATTTTTTAGGGCTTGGACTGTTAGGTACCGTGTTTTTGTTTTTCAGTCTCTTAGCATCTTTTATTTCATTATTCGAACTGCGCACCATTGCCGTCCCATTAACCGAGATTGTCATCGAACTTCCCTGGGTCTACGAAGTACTCGACATATTACTACCCTTATTGTTCACCTACATGCTCGCCTTTGTAATCTTCCGTTTCATGAGTGAACAGGAAATATCCATACCCGATGCATTTCAAGGGGCTGCCTTGTTCACCGTACTCTTTGAAAGCGCAAAACTACTATTAAGCCTCTATCTAAGTTACGCCATGTCGCGTTATGAATTCATTTACCAAGGCTACACATTCATCATTGTACTTGCATTATGGGTCTTTTACTTATCTATTTTATTTATATTTAGCGCAATATTGTTGCGAGCTAAAATTGACCAACAAAAAAACAGTTAGGTACTAAACCATTTTTCATCTTAAATGAACGTTCCAATTTCATTTGTGTTCTATCTTTTGGTACACTTGTTATCTCTCGCATGCAAAGCTTATTCAACTAATAGCTTAAATTCTATTTGCTCTCATCTAAACTTTACAATTGACTTAAAAACCTATTCATAAATTATACAACGCAATGAAAAAGAATCATTTTTTTATTTCTATCATACTGATCTTTGGAATGATAAGTTTTGCAGCTACACGGTACGCAGCAATCTCTTGGAATATAAATAAGTCTCACACGAGTATTACTTTTGAAGCCAAACACTTTTTTACTAGTGTTCCTGGGGCATTTGAGCAATATGAAGCAACTATTTATTTTGATCCTGAAAATCTTGAAGAATCTAGTATTGATGTACAAATCGATGTAACCTCAATCAATACTAAAAATGCGCGCCGTGATGGTCATCTGCAATCCGAAGACTTTTTCCAATCGGATTTATATCCTCACATAACATTTACAAGTGAAAAAATAGTAACTATAGATAACAATAACTTTGAAGCTCATGGTAGTCTAAGTATTAAAAATGTAAGCACTGATTTTATATTGCCATTTACATTACTTGGAATCATGGACAGTCCTAGAAGAGAGGATACTTTAATTGCAGGATTTGAGTCTGAATTTTCAATACTACGTAATGATTACAATGTCGGAGCAGGCGATTGGTTATCTGATGCTGTTGTAGATGATGAGATTAAAGTAAAAATAAACGTAGAGGTAACTACTCAGAAGAACTAAATTTATTGAAATTATTTTCAACTTATAGTGATAACCTATTAATTTATAGTATTATATCAGTAATACTTTTTTTTATTAATCGTTAAATTGTACTTTTAGATATGATCACCAAAAAGTATCTCATATTAATATTCTTACTCGCAGTAGCAGCTGTCACCCGTCTCTTTCCACACCCCATGAACTTCGCCCCTATAGGAGCCATGGCTCTTGCTTCTGGAGCCTATCTTGGACGGAATGTATGGGGATTTTTAGCTCCTTTAGGAATATATTGGATTAGTGATTTATTGGTCAATAATATACTATATGCTGAGTTTTACAACAGCTTTATATTATTTACACCAGGTTTCGGTTGGCTTTATCTTAGTTTTGCTATGATTATAGTTTTGGGATCTATCGTTCTTAGGAAAGTATCTATTCCAAGAGTACTTGGTGGCGCCTTGGGTGCTTCTGTCCTATTTTTTATCATTTCTAATTTTGGCGTTTGGCTATCAGATCCTGATTACCCACTTACGTGGGGTGGACTCTTATTATGCTATGAGATGGCTATTCCTTTTTTCCGCGGTACACTAGCTAGCGATTTATTGTACTCAGCCGCTTTCTTCGGAATCATGGAGTGGGTTAGACATTCTTCAAGTACCTGGAATTGGGATAAAAAAATAGCCGAATAAATCCTTATTAAAATTTTGCTACATGTTTGAGTTATTCTCCGACCAACCAGTATATGACTATCCAACTTTAATTAATGTTGGATATTCACTTGTTTGGGCTATTCTACTTTCTTCTGCAATTGCAATTACTCATAAAGTAACCCATACCGGTCCTAGTTATCCTAAACACCTTTTCCAAACTATAGCCCTAGGTTCAATTGTTGCAGCGATGGTTATGATGGCTATTGGAGATAGTTTAGCAAGAGGTCTCGGTGCGTTTGGTGCATTGGCGATGATACGTTTTAGAACTCGTATCCAAGACCCAAAAAATATGATTTACATATTCGCATCATTAAGTAGTGGATTAGCAATTGGTGTATTTGGATTTACAATCGCTTTCACCGGCACCATACTTTTCTGCGGTCTTGCGTTGATTTTACATTTCACAGATATAACCACACGCAATGAAATTAAAGCTAGAGTGAATATCAGAATGGAGAAAAAAGACATAAGATCACAAGTACGTTCAGTAATTGGTGAACAAACAAAAGGCTTTCATGAAAAAAGTACCATCTTAAGAGAAGAGCGAGTAGAGTGTAATTATGACATAGTGCTGCCTTATCCCAATGATCATTATTTCCTTTTAGAATCACTCCAATCAATAGATGGTGTGGAAAGAGTCTCAATTAATTACAACCAAAATATGGAAGAAATTTAGGTCATTTTTATGAAAAAGAATTCCTTTTTTTGGTTTACCGGTATACTGTTCATTTTATTATTAATTATAAATACACAGTATTTCAAAGGTAATAGATCCTTCTTAGGAGTTAGTTACTCCAATCCTTATACCATTAACTCAGATCGATCTGCAACAGTTTTAAACACTCTAGTGTCACCTGGTGAAACAGTCACAAATGGTGATACTCTAATCACCCTCTACAGTCCTCAATTAGAATTAGATATAGAAAAACTTCGAAAAACTAATTTACTTACAGAATCAGAAATCGAAGAAAAAAATGAGCTACTCGAATCTGAATTAGCTTTATTTGAGTCAGAAAAAGTACAACGCCAACAAGAGATTAATGCAGAAATCAAATTGCTTAGTCGAAGACTAAATCTTCAACAAAAACTTAGTGGTAACGAAACAAATTCAGTTGAAATAAATCAAACCAATGAAATACAGCTTCAAATTGAATCTTTACAACAACAGCTCTCTTTAGAATTACTAGCGATTGAGATTCGAGTAAATGATGTGACCCAAGAACATATATTCGATATTTCTCAAATTCGAGCTCGTCAGGAGCTAGCTATACAAGAATTAGTTTGGAAAGAGCGTATGTTAGATAATTTAACACGTATAGCCCAAACTGATGGCGTTGTAGAACGAGTGTATGTTAAGCCATTAGAACAGGTTGATTCATATACCCCACTATTATCAATCAATCCACGACATCCTACTTCTGTGTTAGGATATCTAGTAGGGCAAAAGGATAGAAATAGACAAATTGGCGATACTGTTACCGTACGTTCTTCTCAAGAATCAAGCCTGATAAGTAGTGGAGTAATAACAGGGTTTGGCTCAGTTGTAGCTCTTCCTGCAATTCTTCAAAACTCAAGTTCAATAACTACATTTGGTCTAGAGATATACGTTAAAATTCCAGAAAAAAACCCGCTACCCGTCGGCGAGAAAGTAATTATTGAGTAGTATGAGAGGTATTTTATTACTTTTACTAACAATACTCTTTGAGGATATTGACACTACAGCAATGCATGTCCAAGCATTTGATAGAATTAGTAAAAATGGCGAGCCAATTTTGACGCTAGACCTTAATAATGGACCGATTGATACCCTTGACCGTCTCCAATTTATTCGCCTTTCATTAGAATATATACCAATACGATCTTTTCAAGAGCAAGTCAACCTTCTAAACCCAGAAGAAGTACAACCGGCTGTCATAGACGAAATTCAGTTTCGATTTTCAAACGATGAGTTTCAACCCCAAGATCAACGCTATGATATTAGATTTCGCCCAACTAATCCCCTAATTAGAAAAAAAACAAAAGAACTCTATCAAAATCGGAAATTACAACTCCAAACCGATGCTGCAAGGGCCATTGATAAGGATATATTTGAACGCTATGAGCTCATTATTTCCTGGATTGAAACACAACAAACTCTTAAACTCGTGGAAGAACGGATATCCATTAATAAACAACGCATTGAATGGCTAAAAGAATATCCTGGGGCAGATTTTTTCGATGCAAATAGCTTTACAGAAGCTCATGCAAATAAGTTGAAGTTATGGAGTGATAAAACTGATTTAGAGCTTAAAGTCAAAGAATTGCATCGATCAATCAATTTGAAGTTAGGAGATAATATTGATCATAATTATACCATAACATGGGAGCAAAACATTACTTTGAGTGCACAAGATATTGAAACATACTTCCGAAGCTCAGTAGAGCACTCTCTTTCTGAACCACTACAAGTATATTTAGCACAACTTGCCTTTCAAGAAACAAAGTTAGAGCAAGACATGGAACGAGTTAACACCAATATGGGATTTATCCAAACCGAGTACTTTCCAAATAGAACCAATAAAAGTCTGCTAGGAATTTCGGCGGGTATTACTCTACCTTTGTTTCATAGAAACCGAGCCGATTTAATGAATTTATCATTGGAAGAAAAAGAGCGTAGTCTTGATATCTTAGCATTACAAAAAAAAACTACTTTAGAGCAAAATTACTGGAAATCACATTTAAAAACTGTATTAGAAAAGTACCTCGAATTAGTCCAGCTATATACTCAAATGAATCTACAAGAAATGCGAAATACGCTTCAAGTATTAGATGATTATGAGCCACTCAAAACTCTTGAATGGCAGGAAATGGAGCTAAATTGGAAAGAAATTGAACAACAGTGGTATTTTGAATTGATCAAAACCTATATCGGGTATTTAAGCAGTAAAGAACTTTTATCTAGTGAACCTTATATAGATTGGTTGGATGCTAAATCCTACTAATATTAAAATATCTATATATCTATGTCATTGACCCAATCTCCCCGGTATTTAATCACTGGCGCGAGTTCTGGCATTGGAGAAGAGCTTGCACGCCAGCTAGCTAAAAAAGGATATGTTATTGGTTTAGTTGCTCGTAGAAAAGAACGACTTAATACACTAAAAGAGGAACTTATAGAGTCACAAGGCAAGGTGTTCATTTGTGCAGTAGACCTTACAAATGAGGCAGAAAGCACCAAAGCATTTACTAAATTAGTATCAGCTATGGGTGGACTAGATGGGATTATTTTAAACGCCGGTGTTGGTCGTGACGACCTTAAAGCTCAATGGGAATCCGATGCTCAAACCATAGATATAAATATACGTGCTTTTGCGCATGGTCTACACTGGGCTTTTGCGCACTTCCAAAAGCAAGGTCATGGTCATATTGTTGGCATGTCATCCATCGCATCTCATCTAGCATCTGGACATGCTCCCGTATATACCGCTAGCAAACACTTCGTATCAAATTATATGACTGGATTTCGTATGAAAGTCAATGCCTTAAATATGAAACTCGATATCACCGATATACGACCAGGTTATGTAGTCTCGGAGATGACCCAAAATAATCCTAATACCTTTTGGATGGCTTCTACTCATAGAGCGGTTAAAATGATGATTCCAGGCATAGAGAAAAAGAAAAAACGAATATATATCACCAAGCGATGGCGATTGTTGGCAGAGCTTGCCGATTTAATTCCCTACTTTATTTGGAATCGGCTCTCTTTTTAAAGCGTCGACAACGGTCACTGCAATATTTGACCTGGTCCCAATCTTTTTTCCACTTCTTTCGCCAGGTAAAAGGCCGTTCACAAACCGGACAAATTTTAGTTGGTAGCTCTGATTTCTTCAACCCTAAAAAAATTAGTCTTCATGGTCTTACTGCTTCTTACGTGCGCTAATTTTCATTTTCGCTAGTTCACGCTTATTTAACGTTTTGATACGGTTTTCATTCACATGCCTAGCTACCATATACACCTCGTCTAAATAGCTACGCCAGGTATCTGAAAACAAACTTCTAGTAATTTCTGAAATGTTTGATTTTACGCTTTTATAATCCAAGGGATGTTCTGTTTTAGGTTTTTTCCCTGGGATCAGATACAACTTGTGCTCTCTTTCTGATTTCTTCATAACTCTTTTCTAAATCTATAATAGGTGCTACGAACATTGATTGATTGTGTATGTAAGGCTTATGACGTAACGATAAAGGCACCTTTTTTAATTTCTTACACCACAACATAACATATTCTCCTGAGGAATCGTAACGATTTGCCTGTAATTCAATGTTAAAAAATCTGTTTCTAGGATCATGGCCTAGTGTGGCATTATACATCCAATTTCCATAATTAGATGCCGCATCGTAATCCAATAACATGGACTCAAAATATTCAGCTCCCCAACGCCAATCCATGTTCAGATTCTGCGTAAAAAAACTAGCCACATTTTGTCGTCCTCGATTACTCATGAAACCCGTTGTAGCCAATTCACGCATGTTGGCATCTACAAACGAAAAACCCGTTCGACCCGAAATCCAAGCCTCAAAATAATCCTTATTGTTTTGATACTCTCGAATATTAGATTGTATTCCACCTTTGTCAAACCACTTTCGGCCGTATTTTAATGCAGCGAATCGGAAAAAATCTCTCCATAACAACTCAAAAATAACCCAATAGGTTGAGTCATTCTTGGTTCGTTGGCCTTCATAGCCATGTATTTCGCTGGCAATCATGCGCGCAGACAAACTCCCATTAGCCAACCAGGGCGAAAACTTGGTCGAATAATCTGTCCCTATCAAACCATTTCTTGTTTTTTTATATGCCGCTACCAAATCTGTTTGCCATAAATAGTAGTCCAACCTTGCTAAGCCTGCCTCTTCCCCGCCTTTGAACAACTGCTCCCATTCAGATTTTTGCATATCGAGCTCGTCCGCAAGATCCGCCACTGGATAAATAGGAGCAAGTCCCACGGTTTCTATTTCTTGTAGTTGTTGGTCCGTATTTTCATGTTCAGCAAAAACCGAAAGAGCAAAGGGATCCTCCCCCCAATCGTGTTTTTTAAGCCCAATTACTTTGTTAGGGGTAGGTACCGGCTCGGGTATAGACGCATACTTTTCTACTTTTTTTCGAAATGAACTAAACCCGTTTGGCAAAGCTTCCAATGTAAAAGGAAGATTTACTGGATTCATTAGTGTACCCGTCCAAAATCCTTCCCATTGATCCGAAGAAAGTTCATAGGCTAATGCTGCTTCGATTTGTGTTTCCTCAAACGCATATTCGTATGAAAAAAAGAGCTTAGCGTGAGGTATTGACTTGAGCAATTTTGAAAATAGTTCTTCCGGCTTGGCATATAAGATTAGTAAATCTAAGCCGATACTATGTAACTGTGTGCGTAAACTCTCCAAAGATTCACGTAAAAATCGTCTTCGATGGGTCCCCATTCTAGCTATGCCAAAAGAGGAAGCCTGAAATGTTCTTGGATCTAAGAGGTAGATAGGTTGAACCAAACCCTGTTGGATTGCGGCATGTAAACATGGATTATCATGGATTCGGAGATCGTTTCTAAACCAAACAAAGATTGGGTTTTGTGAATGATTAGCACTCATAGATGGCTTGGGTTAGGTGGTCTGAGTTATGACGAGAATATCAAGGCACTTTACTCACCATATTGCTCATTATAATTTCTTTACATGACAAAACGAGAAGCACGCACAGGTTGTTCCCGAAGTCCTTATCTTTCAAAAAAAAAATTATGCAAAAAGTCGTACGAATAACCGGAGACGGTATCGGTATTGAAATAACAGAAGCGGTCAGCACTATTTTGGAACAAGCAGGTGCTCAAATAGAATGGATGGATGCCCGTGCAGGACTCGGAGCCTATGAAGAATTAGGAAGTCCACTTCCCGATGAAACAGTTGCTGCTATACGAGAGTACAAAGTACTGTTGAAAGGTCCGCTTACGACTCCAGTAGGCACCGGTTTTCGCTCTGTAAATGTAGCTCTTCGTCAGCATTTCGATTTATATGCCAACTTTCGCCCCGCACGGACCCTTCCTAGCATTGATAGTCCCTTTAAGCAGGTTGATATGGTTATCTTCCGGGAAAATACTCAAGGCCTTTATATTGGCAAAGAGCGCTGGGTAGATGAGGATAAAAAAAACCGTGCCGAAAGTATTGCAGTTGTTACGGAGCAGGCTAGTGAACGTATCATTCGGGCTGCTTTTGAATACGCCGTCACCCATGATCGCCAAAAAGTAAGTTTGGTACACAAAGCAAACATTCTAAAGTTCACTACCGGGCTATTTTTGGAGGTTGGTAAACGTGTGGCCAAAGAGTATGGCGGCATTGAATTTGAAGACTTAATCGTAGATAATATGGCCATGCAAATGGTGATGAGACCGGAACGCTTCGATGTGGTGGTAACCACTAACTTGTTCGGTGATATTCTTTCTGATTTGGCTTCGGGTTTGGTGGGTGGATTGGGTGTAACCGGCGCGGCAAATATGGGAGATGAACAGGCGATGTTCGAAGCTGTTCATGGCTCTGCACCAGATATAGCGGGTCAAGGAAAAGCCAATCCAATGGCTTTATTATTCTCCTCCTTAATGCTTTTAGAGCATATAGGGCAAAACAAGGTCGCCAACAATATTAGCAAAGCTATATATAAGACACTGGTAGAAAAGAAAGTTTATTGTACCCCAGACATTGGTGGCAAGGGGACTACACAAACCTTCACCCAAGCAGTCATTGATAACCTTTAGAGCAGCGCGTTAAGCCCTGTATTTATTAGTGATATTAACAGGCTAAATATCACAGCCCAAGTAAAACTCCGAATTCGAAGCCCATCAACCAGTTTATCAATAAGAATGATCAAGGCTGCGTTAATGACAAGCACAAATAAGCCTAGAGTCAATACGATGAAGGGGATGCTTAGTACGACTAAAATGGGTTTTAGCAGTACATTAACGAGTGATAGACCTAAGGCAACGCCCAAGGCAGTCAGATAACTGCGGATTTCAACTCCATCTAAGAGACGAGCGGATATAAATACTGCTAGGCTAAGAACTAGAAATTTTACCATCATATTTCCTCTTTGTGTTTCTAGAGTATACGAAAGAGTGCAGCTTATGTTGGAGTGTTATCGGACTGAGTTGCAAAAATTTGAAATAGCTAAGAATTAATGTTTTTTCGCTAAATTCTGAATGTCAGGAGACGTTCTGAGTGTCATGTATAAATAGATCTTAATAAACTAGTACCACCATTGAATTATATACTTAAAGCATTCGAAGAACTTACTGCTCTAGAAAGTATGCGTATATACCGGCTTCGCCAACAGGTATTTATGCTAGAGCAAGAATGTTTATACCCCGATATTGACGGCGTAGACCCTTCTTGTTTTCACCTATTAGGTGTGCAGGAAGAACAACTTATTTCGTACTTAAGAATAGTTCCCCCTGGACATCATTTTAAGGAACCAGCACTCGGAAGAATTATAGTAACTCCAGAATATCGAGGTGGGAATCCTGGCCTTGAACTCATTCGAAAGGGTATACAACTATGCCGTAAAACCTATCCAAATGAGGCTATATCCATCGAAGCTCAGTTCCCATTACAGACTTATTATGAGCAATTTGGCTTCGTTGCTTTAGGTTCAGTGTACCAGGTAGATAACATTCCCCACATTCATATGAAACTTAAGACATTCTTAAGCTAAAGACTTCTTTATAGTTTAGATGTTAAAATATACAAGAGCATAAAGATTATTATGATTGGTTAATCTCTCACAAATAATTATTTTTAATCATCTTAAATAATCTTTCATAAATGAATTTCAAGTCAATCAGCTTATTTATTTTAATCTTTACCCTTTAAGCTAGTCAACAACCGAGTGACGAGATAGTAAGTGAATATCCCACTTCACTTTTGAAATCTACTTCTTTCTTAGATTCAGTTAGTACAGCCATTGATAGAAATAAACTTAGTGCACCATTTGATGAGAATACTGTAATCAACGGGTGGACAATTTTTATAGCATCAGGCGACACCCAAGCATTTCACGATCACAATACAAACATGTTTTATTTTGTATTTGAAAGTAGTTTAGTGGAAGAGACTATATACGGTGAAAAAAGAATATTCAATGTAGGTGATGGGGTAATTTCAGCAACAAACGAATGCCATATGAACTATAGCATAGATTCTGATGCGGCAAAAGTATTACTAGTAAAGATTGGTATTGATAATATCAATCCTACAAAACCCTGTTAGTAATAAGATTTTTACTGATATATCTGTCCTTCTGCAATAAATTTTTGCTTGTTTCTAATTGATTCTTATTCCACCGTCACCGATTTGGCCAAATTACGAGGCTGATCCACATCACACCCTCTATTTAAAGCTATATAGTAGGATAACAATTGAAGTGGAATAACGCTTAATAAAGGACTTAGTTCATCCATTGTTGCAGGGATTTCAATCACAAATTCAGCAAGATTTTTCACCTCTTCATGCGAGGGATTGGCCACTGCTATTATTCGACCTTTTCGCGCTCTCACTTCCTCTATGTTACTTACCATTTTATCGTTCGTATGATTAGTCGCAGAGATAACTACTACAGGCATCATTTCATCAATTAAAGCAATAGGTCCGTGTTTCATTTCTGCTGCAGGGTAGCCTTCGGCGTGTATGTAGGAAATCTCCTTGAGCTTCAACGCCCCTTCCAATGCAACTGGAAAATTATATGATCGTCCCAAGTACAAAAAGTTAGGAGCATAGGTAAATAGCTGTGAAATGCGTTCTATTTCCTGGTGTTGATCCAATATTTCTTGGACTTTAATAGGTATTTTACTTAGTGCTTTGATGAGCTCATCGGCTTTCTTTGCCGTAATAGTTTCCCGGTACAGAGCTAGCTGTATGGCCATCATGGTTAACACGGTAACTTGCCCAGTAAAAGCTTTAGTAGAAGCGACACCTATTTCAGGCCCTGTATGCAGGTATACTCCTGCATCGGTTTCTCTAGCAATGGTAGAACCCACTACATTTACCACACCAAGTACGGTAGCCCCTTTTGATTTTGCTTCCCGTAACGCAGCTAAGGTATCGGCTGTTTCCCCACTTTGTGAGATTACAATTACAATATCATCGGGATAAATGAGTGGGTTTTTATACCGAAACTCTGAAGCATATTCTACTTCTACGGGTATTTGTGCTAAATCCTCAAACAAATACTCGGCCACAAGACCAGAATGCCAAGATGTGCCACATGCAGCAATAATAATGCGTCGTGCCCCATATAATTTATCCATAACCTCGGTTAAGCCACCTAGCACTATTTTACCCTCCTCTGGTTGAATCCGCCCTCGAAGCGAATCGCCAATAGTTTTTGGCTGCTCAAAAATTTCTTTAAGCATAAAAAAACGATATCCACCCTTTTCTATCTCTTCTAAACTCATTTGAATCTCGTGCACTTTTTTATCCATTGACACGTAAGAATTATCTTGTACTTCGTAGCTATCTCTCCTAATTACCGCCGTCTCATTATCATCTAAATAGACCACCTTATCGGTATATTCTGCGACAGCTGAAGCGTCACTAGCAACAATCATTTCGTTATCTCCAACCCCTAATAACAAAGGCGAACCTCGTCTGGTTACCACCATCAAATCTGGCAAATCTTCATGCAATACCGCTATCCCATAGGTTCCCTTAACTTGCCGAGTAGCCAATTGAACAGCTTTTTCCAGGCTTAGCACTTCTGGATCTTTGTAAAATTGTTCAATCAACTTAACCATGATTTCCGTGTCTGTATCGGAGTAAAAAACATGACCTTGAGATTGAAGTTGTACCTTCAATGCCGTGTAATTTTCAATAATCCCGTTGTGCACAATGGCTATTTTACTATTGGTTGATGTATGAGGATGTGAGTTAACATCATTGGGCTCTCCGTGTGTAGCCCATCTAGTATGCCCTATACCTATTTCAGCCTTATCGGATTTTGAAAGCATAGCCTCTAACTTGGCGACCTTGCCTTTACATTTAGTAACCTTCAATGCATCCAGGATAACGGCAACCCCGGCCGAATCATAGCCCCTGTATTCAAGGCGTTTTAATCCTTTGACAACCACATCTTGGGCGCTTCGCGCACCAATGTACCCAACTATTCCACACATAATGCTTTAGATTTATTTATTAATACCATTAATTTAGCAATTTAGCCTAAAATATGACTATTATAGTTGAATAGTAATTTATGAAACAATAAAGATAAAAAGAGACTATGCAGCTGTGTTTTTTTTCCGATGTGGAAGGCCAGCGGTTTGATCCTTTAACACTTACGCGTCCAGTAGAAGACTTGCGGGTTGGTATCTTTACCGTTCAGGACAAATGGGAGCGGTGGTTACATCTAACCACCAAAGCTCGAATTTGCAGACCTTATCTAACACCATTATATAATAACAGCACTATTCAACCAGACCACGATTGTCTGTGGATTAACGCCCGTTTTTTACCCGATCATTCGCTTACAGAGCAACTAAAAAGCCTTCTTACAGGACAGGCCCTTATATACTCGTCTGCTAAACATGACGGTGCAGAGGCTGAAAGCACAGAACTTGTTGCGGTTGTGTTATCAGGACAACAAAGCCTCGATTGCTTATTGAAATGTGAACATATCAATGATCCTGCACACTGGGTTCAGACACTATTTGGCGCATCAGACAGTTCAAAAAGATATCCTGAAAAAGCTAAAAAGCTAGATTATTTGTGGGATATATTGCAATTCAATAGCAGCGAAATTGAAGCTGATCTTGGGCTAATCTCCCTACCTAGTGTTGAAGAACATAACCTAAGGTCCAACCTCTACGTGATGCATACGGAACAGATTTTAGTACATCCATCGGCCCATTTGGAACCTGGAGTTATTTTGGTGGCGGAAGATGGCCCAATTTATATTGGAGCAGGAGCAACCATTGAAGCCGGTAGTATTTTAAAGGGTCCACTAGCTATTTGCGAGGGTGCCGTTACAAAAATGGGGTGTCGAATTTATGGCGGTACTACCATAGGACCTGTGAGTAAAGTAGGTGGAGAGGTCTTTAATACCATCTTTCATTCCTACTCCAATAAGGCACATGATGGTTACATGGGTAATTCATTGGTTGGGCAATGGTGCAATATGGGTGCTGACAGTAATACATCCAATCTAAAAACGAATTATGGGCGCATATATTTAGAAGATTGGAATACTCGACAAGCCTATGACATCGGTTTCCAATTCTTTGGTTCGGTTCTAGGTGATCATTCCAAAACGGCCATTAACGCCATGTTAAATACTGGAACCATGTGTGGAGTATGCTCAAATATCTTTTTATCAAAGTTTACTCCTAAACACATACCCTCCTTTAGTTGGCTCACAGATGCTGGAAATAGTACCTATCGGTTCGATAAGGCCGTGGAAGCCATGAAAGCGATGATGGTTAGGCGTGATATTGAGCTTGAAGCGGGCTACCAAAGCATGATGAAGCATCTGTTTGATCAGGCCACGCTGAATGATCGTTAAAGTACTCGCCTCGCAGACAAATAGTGCACACTCCAGTAACGAGCATTTAGATCAGATATCATCACCCCTCCTGTGGTACCCGCATGTAAAAAGTGTCGCCTGTCAACCATTACGCCAACGTGATAGGTGGTTGGTCCTGTTTTAAAAAAAACCAAATCACCTAAATCTACCCATTTACGCCGTATTTTCTTTCCCAACTTCATTTGTTCCAAGGTTGTGCGAGGTAGTTTTTCGCCCAAATAATCATCAAATATCACCTGCATAAAGGCAGAGCAATCAACCCCTTTAAGGTTGGTTCCACCCCATTGATAAGGAGTTCCTCTCCATTCGGTGTATGCTCGTTTCAACCGGTTGAACCTTCGCGCTTCTGCTAAACCTGCAGACCGGCTCATGGTGGGAATAAAACGTTCGGAAGGCTCACTAGATGAACGTGTGGTTATACTGTTAGTACTACCGCAAGCACCTAAAAGTGAACTTACTGTGATCAAAAATAGTAGTGCAGAAAACTTCAAACGATTTAGTACAATATTTGGGTTAGCAGTAGATGATATACTAATTTAGTAAATTATTTGTATAACCTAACTTCTGCAACGAACTATGCCAATACAACTTTTAGTGAATATTGATCATATTGCTACACTCCGAAACGCCCGGGGTGAAGGCTATCCAGTACCTGCACAAGCCGCCCAAATTTGCGAAAAAGCAGGCGCTGCTGGAATCGTCTTTCACTTGAGAGGAGATCGTCGTCATATCATGGACCACGATTTAACTGAACTCAAGGAATCAGTACAAGGGGTATTGGATTTTGAGATGGCCGCCACTGAAGAAATGATCGAGTTACTGCATCAGGTACACCCGGATATATGCACCTTGGTTCCAGAAGGTCGGGAAGAACTAACCACCGAAGGCGGATTGCATTTAGCAGCGGTCTTTGAAGACTTTAAAACGCGTGTATTTCCAGCCATTCGTAACGGTACTGGCGGTTCGAAGGTTGAAATAAGTTTATTCGTAGACCCCAATCTAGACGATATTCAGGGGGCTATAGAACTAGGTAGTGACGCCATCGAGCTACACACCGGAACCTACGCCAACGCCTCCACCCCATCTGCCGCACAGGCAGAACTAAGCCGCCTAACAACGGCCGCTAAAATGGCGCACGCTGCTGGGCTAAAAGTAAACGCCGGCCATGGCTTAAACCAAAAAAACCTAGCACCCTTTCTTCACGCCGTCCCACATCTAGCCGATATTAGCATAGGACATGCACTCATAAGCGAAGCTGTTTTCCATGGCTTAGCCAACACAGTTCAGGCCTATATGACCATTATAGGACAGGTAAAAGAGGGGCCGCGCTAATGAGTCGCACTCATTTTTCTGGATACGCCGCTATTCTAGGACGACCTAATGCAGGTAAATCCACCCTTATGAATGGTCTCCTTGGAAGTAAAATTTCCATTGCCACACATAAAGCACAGACCACCCGCCATCAAATCATGGGGATCTATAGTGAAGAAGATTGCCAAATCATTTTTTTAGATACTCCTGGGATTATCCAGCCCAAATACGAACTTCAAAAAGCGATGATGCGCTTTGTTGAAAAGGCCGAAAAAGAAGCGGATGTCATGCTCTTGTTGGTTGATCTTAAGCGGAGTTTTATAAAGCAGGAACGGGACAAAAAAAATGCCCCAAACGCTCCTACTGAATTGGTTGATCACGAATTATTAGGACACGTCCGATCCCAGCAAAAACCCGTAATATTGGTATTGAATAAGATGGATACGGTGTCCGAGGAATGGTTAAAAAAAGTACAAGAAGCATATGAAGAGGCATTCACTTTTGCTGGAATTCAAGCCATATCGGCGCTCGAGCAGCACGGCATACCGGCCTTAATCGATCAACTCAAAACCAAGCTACATAAAGGCCCTGCTTTTTATCCAAAGGATGAGTTAAGCGAGCATCCCCTCCGATTTTTTGTATCTGAATTCATTCGTGAACAGTTGTTTTTAAATTATCATGAAGAACTACCGTATTCAGCTACCATCGAAATATTAGAGTATCAGGAATCCCCTGAAATTGATCGAATTATGGCCGATATCGTGGTCAATCGAAATTCTCAAAAAGGTATGATTATAGGGAAAAAAGGGGCTGCTATAAAGCAATTAGGCATTCAGTCCCGAGCAAATATTGAATCATTTTTAGATAAGCAAGTACACCTAGAATTACATGTTAAAGTACGAGAAAATTGGCGAGAAAAAGAACATATGGTCCGTAATTTAGGATACAGAGAATAATTTTTTCGTTAGCTCTTGCATCAAAAGTAGAACAGTGTTAGTATTGTATCACAAGCTCATTAAGCTTGTATGTTCTTTAAAAGTTTAGCTTCTCATTACGAAAGGCGGAGGGATCAGGCCCTGTGAAACCTTGGCAACCGGCTATATATGTCACTCGACGGCGAGCACATGTATAGACAAGGTGCCACATCCTGCTTTGTGATTGAATCGTTCAATCCAAAGAAAGATGAGTTCGATCCGCTTATAGTTAAGCCCTGTTCGAATTCATCCGAGCAAGGCTTTTTTCGTTTCATACACGATGTTAATGACTCACAAATAACATTCATTTATCTAATTCGAATACTATGAGTACTTTATCAGAACGTAATTTACGTTTCGAAACCAAACAATTACACGCTGGGCAACAGCCCGATCCAACCACTGGTTCTCGGGCGGTTCCCATCTACCAAACTACCTCATATACCTTTAAGGATACCGATCATGCAGCCAATCTATTTGGACTAAAAGAATTCGGGAATATTTATACCCGAATTATGAATCCCACCACCGATGTATTTGAGCAAAGAATTGCAGCATTGGAAGGCGGGGCTGCAGCTGTGGCCACGGCCTCTGGCCAATCAGCTCAGTTTTTAGCTATCACCACCATAGCCCAAGCTGGCGATAACATTTTATCTACCCAAAATCTTTATGGTGGAACCTACAATCAGTTCAAGGTTACCCTTCCACGCTTAGGCATTCAAGTTCGTTTTGCTGACGAAGATACCGTAGAAGCCTTTGAACAATTAATCGATGACGATACCAAGGCCATCTATGTAGAATCTATAGGAAACCCCAGAGGAAATGTGGCCGACTTTGAAGGACTTGCACAGCTTGGGCAAAAATACGGTATCGCCTTGGTTGTTGATAATACCTTTGGAGCTGGCGGGGCCCTGGTACAACCTATTGCCCATGGAGCCAATATTGTAACTGAGTCAGCTACCAAATGGATTGGAGGTCACGGCACCTCTGTTGGTGGAGTAATAGTAGATGCAGGTAATTTTAATTGGGGGAATGGTCGCTATCCTTTGTTCACCGATCCAGCTCCAGGGTACCATGGAATCAATTTCTGGGAAATATTTGGCTCGAACGGCCCTTTTGGGAACATAGCCCTTGCCATCCGCGCACGGGTAGAAGGACTACGAGATGTTGGTCCTGCCCTATCACCTTTCAATAGCTTTTTGCTGTTGCAAGGCTTGGAAACCTTATCCTTAAGAGTAGAACGACACACCTCAAATGCGCTAGCTCTAGCGAATTTCCTACACCACCACGATAAAATTGCTTGGGTAAATTATAATGGATTAGAAGACCACCCCTACCATGAACGAGCAAAAAAGTATCTTAAAAATGGCCAGTTTGGAACACTGTTCACCTTTGGTGTAAAAGGCGGTTATGAAGCGGCTAAAACCTTCATAAATGAGGTACAATTAGCCAGCCACCTAGCTAATGTTGGGGATGCTAAAACCTTAGTTATTCACCCATCATCCACTACTCACCAACAACTCAGTAAAGCCGAACAGGAAGCCAGTGGAGTTAGCTCTGATCTCATTCGAGTGTCCGTAGGCATCGAACATATTGATGACATAAAAGAGGACTTTGATTTAGCTTTGGCAAAAATTTAACCCCTCTTAATTCAATTGACCCGTTGGCTTTCATAACAGATGTAGAAGAATGAGTATCCAGAATACATTACTTGTATCCGAAACATACACGACCGAATCCGGTTTTGTATTTAAGGAGTTTGAACTCGGCTATCATAGCTGGGGCAGCTTGAACAAGAATGGTGATAATGTGATACTCATTTTTCATGCGTTAACGGGAGATAGCAACGCTGAGGATTGGTTTCACGGTTTTTTTTCCCAGGAAAGTCCTATTGATTTAGATCATCACTATGTTCTATGCATCAATACCCCGGGTAGTTGTTATGGCTCTACCGGACCTCAAAGCCTAAACCCTCAAACACATAAAGCCTATGGTCCTGATTTCCCTGTGCTGAGCATACGAGATATCGTTCAAATGGAACAACATCTACTAAATCACCTCCAGATTAATTCCATCCAATGTGCAATTGGAGGATCGATGGGCGGTATGATTGCTCTAGAATTTGCCCTCATAGACCCTAGAATTCAACGTACTTTCTTGATGGCGATGGGTAAAGCACACACGGCCTGGTCCATCGGACTTAGTCATTTACAAAGGCAGGCTATATACCAGGATCCACACTGGAAGGCAGGTTGGTATACCGCTGAAGCGCCACCAAGCCAAGGGCTTGCTTTGGCGCGGCAAATTGGCATGATGACCTACCGCTCACCTGAGGATTATGAAACCAAGTTCGGCAGAGATATCCATGAGATTACCAATGATCCCTACTACCAGGTCGAATCCTACCTAGATTATCAAGGGCAGAAACTCAATAAACGATTCGATGCTCTTAGTTATGAGCGACTCACTCGATCTATGGATACCCATGATATATCCAGAGATCGTAGTAGTTTTAAAGAAGTGGCCAAGCAGCTAACTATCCCCATTCATGTGGTTGGTATACTATCCGACGCTTTGTATCCGATTTCAGAGCAAAAGGATCTAGCCCAGCTCTTGCCCAATGGCCAATTTACGGCACTGGAATCCCCCTATGGTCACGATGCCTTTTTAATCGAATTTGATCAGCTCACCCAAATATTGTCCCGTTTTCTAGCGACTACCTAAGAAGGTAGATTTTCCAGTACGGTTACGTAAGAATTTGCAGATACATTCCAGAGACTATGCATAGATAGTTGTCTCATTTTTTTGCTATCCCATCCCTACTTTTTCTGCCTCAACTGTTTCACTTCAACTGTTTGATTTCTGCCTTTTCTGCCTTTTCCTTTTCAATGAATACCATCAAGAAATACACCTTATATACAGGTTCTAATTACATCAGTTTGGTATTTTTTTACTTCTCAGTGTTTTTTTCTTGACAGATTATAGAAAATTAGGGTACATTGTGGGGTAAAGTGGGAGATAGTGGGGACTATCTTTCACCCAAAAAAAGCAATCATAATTCCACGTTTAGTCACCTTGCATAGTTTCAAAGGTCAATACGAGCATAGTATAGATGCAAAAGGCCGCATAGCCTTCCCGGCTAAAATGCGAAAAGTGTTGAGTCCAGACGCTCAAGAACGCTTTGTTGTGGTGCGTGGATTAGAAACCTGTCTTTATTTATACCCCGAAAACGAGTGGCGTGACGTGGAAGAAACCCTCTCTAAGGCCAACAATTTTACCCGAGCTGGCCGAATTGCTAAACGGAACTTCTTACGCTACGCCGAAGACGCCGCTTTGGACAAACAACATCGTATTGCTCTCCCCACTGAGCATACCAAATATGCCCAAATCGATGGAAAAGCTATTTTCATTGGTATAGGGCAATACATCGAGATTTGGTCCCCCGACGTCCTCGAAAATGTTGACGCCGATTTAGATCCCGATGCTTTTGAAGCCATTTTTGAACAAGTAATGGGAGGCAGTTCCGGTATCGATGGTGAATAATATGACTACATATTATGAACATATACCGGTAATGCTCCAAGAATGCATTGAGCATTTAATTACTGACCCAAACGGCAGCTATATTGACGCGACCTTGGGCGGTGGTGGCCATACCTTAGCTATATTGGAGAAATTAGGTCCACAAGCGAGGGTTTTTGGAGTAGATCAAGACCAACAAGCTATTGATGCAGCAAGCCAGCGTATTGGGGAAGACCCCAGATGCACGATTTTTAAAGGAAACTTCGGCTACCTGTCCACTCTTTTACCTCCCCCCTTTAAAGGTCAGGTAGCCGGAATCCTTTTAGATTTAGGAGTTTCCACGCATCAACTCAAAGAAGCTGATAGAGGATTTAGTTTTCAGCAAGAAGGTCCCCTTGACATGAGAATGGGAACCTACACAGGCCTAACTGCGTATGATGTAGTGAATACCTACGATTACGAACGACTAAGAGATCTCATATTTCATTATGGAGAAGAGCGCGGTAGTCGGAAAATTGCCCAAAGTATCATTGATGCCCGTCCAATAGAAAGTACTCAAGAGCTCTCCACTATTATTAGTGAACAAGTACCCCCTAAGTTTAGAATAAAAAGCTTAGCGAGAGTATTTCAGGCTATTCGTATTGAGGTGAATCAAGAATTAGAGGTGCTAAAGCAAGTCTTACAACAAGGACTTAAGCTATTGGCCCCGGGTGGTAGAATGGTGGTTATGAGCTATCACTCACTCGAAGATCGGTTGGTTAAAAACTTCATAAAGAGTGGAAATTTTGAAGGGATCATCGAAAAAGATTTTTATGGTAACCCTGTCTGTCCCCTAACGCCCATCAACCGGCAGGTAATTACCCCGAACGATCAAGAAATTGATCGAAACCCAGCCTCTCGAAGTGCTAAACTTAGAGTAGCTGAAAAAGTAGGAGACCCTGGCTCATGATGGTATCGTCCCCCCTGCATAGGCAGAACATGAAGCCAAACCTCAGAAAAATCAATTCCACTGATTCCATACCCTCTCCATCTCAAAAAACCAGTAAAAATATTGGCCAAGGAACTGGAATCAAGTTATCGGCCTTCAAACCTACCAAAATTATTGCCTTCACTCTGGTAGCAGCAATTTTTGGATTTATCTATTTAACGCATGTATTCGCTACCCAAGAGCTCCTTGGACAGGTTCAACAGCTCCAAAGAGAATACGAACAGACCCAGCAAGTTTATGATGAGCTAAAACTTCGATACGATCGGATGAAAGGCCCTGCAAATATTTATCGTAAGGCCAGAGAATTAGGCTTTATCAATGCTGGGCCAGCCGACCAAATATTGGAGGGCCAATAAATGCAGGAATTTAGAGGTGCCATAATGGGTCGGATGTTTGTTGTGCTAGGTATCCTATTTTTACTACCAGTGGCATTATTGGTTCAATTGGTTAGGATTAATTTCATTGAGGGTGATGAACTTCGTCAGCTTTGGAATAAGCAAGCCATCACAGAAATATCTATACCTGCAGAACGTGGTAATATTTACGACCGAAATGGCACCCTGCTAGCTACCAACACCGTAGACTACAAAATGGCCTTAGACCCCAAAGTACCAGGGATGACGCAGGCGCACATAGACACGGTATTGGTAACATTGGGCCGAACTACTGGTAAAGGCAACACCTATTACCAAGGTATTCTAAACGAGGCTCCTGCACGGTCCCGTTACGTGGTGATGGAAAAAAACATGAATGGCTCGCAAAAGGAGCAACTAGCCACTCTTGGAATACGAGGGGTTATTTTAGAAGAAAACTATCGCCGCAGTTATACCTTTGGCTCGCTTGCCGCTCATACTATGGGCTTTGTAAATCATGAAATGATAGGACGGATTGGCCTCGAGTCTCATTACGATAAAGAACTAAGAGGGGTTGATGGTGTGCAACAAGTGCGTAAAGATGCACTTCAACGTGTATTTGAATACGTTGGAGCACCAACAAAATTACCCATCGAGGGTTATGATTTACACACCACGATTGACGCTTCCATCCAAGCTATTTTAGAAGATGAGTTACAAGTTGGGGTTCAACGATTTAAGGCCAACTATGGTACTGGGATAATCATGGACCCTACCACGGGCGAAATCTTGGCTATGGCCAATTACCCAAGCTATGACCCTAATGTTCCTGGAGATACTAAAGAAGAAAATCGGCGAAATTTTGCGATAGCAGATATGGTAGAACCGGGTTCTACCTTTAAGTTAGTCACCGCCATTGCAGCCGTAGAACAGGGGGTGATTGAGGAAGGAGAACTTTTCGAAACACCCGAAGACGGGGCTGTTCAAATTCACGGTCTTACCTTACGAGATCACGATCCATTAGGGACTATGAACTTTGCAGAGGTGATTCAACAGTCGTCCAACGTGGCTACCGCTGAAATAGCCATGCGATTGGATAATGATACTTTCTACCAATATGCTCGTAATTTAGGTTTTGGAACCCCCACTCATGTGGATATTGCAGGGGAAGAAAGTGGACGTATGGCAAAACCCTTCGAATGGAGTTTGGTAAGTTTGCCTTGGATGTCCCATGGTTATGAGCTTCTTGCTACCCCTATGCAAACTACTCAAGCCTACGCTGCTTTTGCTAATCGGAGTGATTTGATGCGTCCTTATTTAGTGAGGGAAATAACGAATTCAAATGGTAAAATCGTTGAACAATTCCAACCAACCCGGATTCGTAAGGTAGCCAAAGCTAAAACCCTGGATCACCTTTATCCCGTTTTTGAAAGTGTTGTTAGTGATTCAGGAACTGGGGATTTAGCCCAAATACCAGGTCTACGTATTGCAGGTAAAACAGGAACGGCTAAGAAAGTGGTCAATGGGGTGTACTCCAATCGTTATAGAGGTTCTTTTGTTGGCTTTTTCCCTGTAGAAGCTCCCAAATATGTTATCTATATCATGTTAGACGAGCCAAAACCCATAGGATATGGTGGATATACTGCGGGCCCAATTTTTAAGCAGGTAGCCCTGCGTATTGCCGGTTTGGACCAAGACCTACAACAACAATTGGTGCAACAAAAGAACAAAAGAAATACCTTTGCTATTGCTCCCTCCTTGTTAGGCTTATCACCTAATCGAGCCGAAGAATTATTGGAATCCCTATATATTCCTTTTGAGATGGAGGGTGAAGGCGATTGGATTGTAGATCAGCAGCCAGCCCCTGGGGACACTCTTTTTGCAAAAACCCGATTACGCCTTAATGCTCAGACTAAATCAAGCCTCTTAAATCCTCACAAGGATCCAAAAACAGCATTGAGAGAAGCAAGTACCGAAGAGATTGAACGCATTGCACTTCCCGATGTGCGCGGAATGAGCATGCGAACAGCCCACACCATGTTGGCTGAATTAGGTCTTAAGACACAACGTGTTGGTTCCGGGACCATTTACGCACAATTTCCACTTGCCGGTGAGTACACTCTTCCCGGAAGAACGGTAACAATTCGGGGCAAGGCACGCTCATTCGAACAAATTAGTAAAAAAACAGGGAGGCAGCAGTGAGTCATACACCATCAGCTAGCTCTCCTTTAGTCTCACGCTCGTTGAGCACCCAAGACATCCAAGTAGTTTGTCAGCCCTTAGTTAAGCGTATTAAGTATCCCGAGGGGGTCTACACCCACCTTAGTCAGGATTCCAGAAAGGTGAGCTCCTCAGTGGTGTTTATAGCCATACGAGGCACAAAAGTGGATGGCCATACCTTCATTAGTGCACTAGCGCGCATACCCAATCTACTCGTTATTGGTGAAGAGTCTCCTGAAAGCTATCCTGAGGTCGATAATTACATGCAAGTAGCAAATACACGTGAAATTGTAGGTCCCCTAGCTCAAGCCTTCGCCGGTGATCCGTGGCAGCGTTTACAGGTTATTGGCATAACTGGCACTAATGGAAAAACCACTACAGCTACCTTGTTGTACGAACTCCTATTACGTTCAGGTAAAGCAGTGAGTTTATTGGGCACGGTGTCCAAACGAATTTTAGATGAGGAAATACCCTCCTCACTTACAACCTCCGACCCCATTGAGCTGGCCAATGACATGCAAGCTATGGTGAATGCAGGCAGCACCCACTTGGTCATGGAGGTTTCCTCGCATGCCTTGGACCAGTACAGAGTGCAAGGAATCCCCTTCACCATAGCCATATTCACCAATATCACCCATGATCATTTAGACTACCATGATGATTTTGAATCCTACATGACGGCAAAAAAGAAATTGTTCAATGATTTAAAGCCGGGGTCTTGGGCTATTATCAACGCTGATGACCCTTATAGTGGGTTTATGATTCAAGACACTGACGCCCAAATTTTCTCTCTCGGGTTACTGGATACCGAGGGCGGTCAATTAATGCAGCACAGGTCTACAGTAAAGCAGCATATATCAACCTGTCCCCCCCTGCCTTCATGGGCTCAGGGGCGAAGGTACAACGTAGAAACATTGGGATTACACGGCACCACTTTATCAGAAATAACTGCCAACACACGATGGGAACTTCCATTGGTAGGCTTGTTTAATGCTTATAACGCCCTTCAGGCAATAACCGCAGCACAATTATTGGGTATTGACACCATTGAACTAGAAAAATATAGCCAGAGCTTTCGAGGCGCTCCGGGACGATTAGAACGAGTGAGCATCGAAAATGGCGAGCGTTATCCTTGCGTATTTGTCGATTATGCCCATACACCTGATGCTCTAGAAAATATTTGTTCCACCTTGGCTGAATTAAAAGAACCCCATCAAAAGTTCTTGGTTGTCTTTGGGGCAGGTGGCGATCGGGATGCGGCCAAGCGACCATTAATGGCTCAAGCATGTGAGAAATGGTGTGATATAGCCATTGTAACTACGGATAATCCTCGATCTGAAGCACCAGAGTTTATTATTGAGGAAATTTGTTCGGGCTTCAGTGAAGCGTTTAGAACAAATCAGATTCGCAGTGAAGTCGATCGAGCGAAAGCCATTGCCTTGGCCTTGCACTTAGCTACGGCGGATGACATCATAGTCATTGCCGGTAAAGGACATGAGGATTATCAGGAAGTAGAGGGTGTCAAGCATCCTTTTGATGACCGAAAAGTAGCCTTAGAACTTCTTAAAACATGGAAGGAGGCCGCCTAATGCTCCACGAATTATTTAATTGGCTAGAACAAACGTTTGCATTACCAGGTGCCACCGCTATGGCATTTATCTCTACGCGAACGGGCCTAGCAGCAGTGAGCTCTCTACTTATTAGTTTATTTATTGGCAAGCGTATTATCGCTTGGTTACGACGAATGCAATTGGGTGAAGTGGTTCGAGACGACATTGGTTTGGATCATCAAAGTAAGCAGGGAACCCCCACTATGGGAGGCGTAATAATTTTGTTATCTACACTCATCCCTTCCCTTTTGTTTGTTAGAATGAATAGTATTTATGGTTGGCTCATCTTTTTTGTAATGCTAACACTTGGATTGGTCGGGTTTATTGATGACTACATTAAGGTGGTGAAGAAAAACAAAAGTGGTCTCGCAGGCCGGTTTAAAATTGCTGGACAGGTAAGCGTCGGGTTGGTCTTAGGATTGGTCTTGTATTCTCACCCGAACTTTGAAGCCGTGAATACCTTGAGTACCGTTCCTTTTGCGAAGAATTTAACGATCGATTATGCCTATTTCGGCGAAACAATGGGTTGGTTTATTTATTTAGGGGTGTCCATTTTTATCATTACTGCGGTGAGTAATGCAACCAATCTTACCGATGGATTAGATGGATTGGCCACCGGTATTTCTGCAATCTGCGGTATCGTTTTTGCTATTTTTGCCTATGTATCGGGTAGAATTGATTTTTCTGGCTTCCTAGATATCATGTACTTACCAGGCGCCGGAGAGTTGACCGTATTCGCGGCAGCTTTAGTGGGCGCTTGTATGGGCTTCTTATGGTACAATACCCATCCAGCTAGTGTGTTCATGGGAGATACCGGTTCTCTTGCTCTTGGCGGAGCATTCGGAGCTTTAGCGTTAATGCTACATAAGGAACTGTTACTTCCATTTATTTGTGGTGTGTTTTTCTTTGAGACCGTTTCGGTTATTATACAAACCAGTTATTTCAAATATACCAAGTGGACAACGGGAGAGGGCCAACGATTTTTCTTAATGGCTCCCATCCACCATCATTTTGAGAAAAAAGGCTGGAGCGAGAGTAAAATTGTGGTTCGGTTTTGGATTGTAGCCATCCTTATGGCGTTAATCAGCTTACTAACCCTGAAAATTCGCTGATATGTTATTGAATCCAGCCCATATCACCCAACTAAAGCAAGACCTTCCCGGTACTAAGGTCGTTGTTATTGGCGCTGCCCGGAGCGGTGTGGGGGCGGCCGAGCTGCTCCACGAAGCTGGAGCGGCAGTATTTGTAAGCGACCATGGTACTATTGCCGAACCGATGAAAGAACGCTTAGAAACACGCGGAATCGCCTTCGAGGAAGGCGGGCATTCCGCAGCCGCCTCAGACGGAGCCTTTGCGGTACTTAGTCCAGGTGTACCCACCCAAGCGGCTTTAGTGCAAGAATACCTTCACGCTCAAAAAGCAGTGGTTTCTGAAATAGAATTAGCAAGCTGGTTTAGTGCTTCCCCTATAATTGCTATTACAGGCAGCAATGGAAAAACGACCGTTAGCTCATGGATACAGGATTGTTTTGCCCGCGCAGGGCAACCTCATAAATTGGCGGGTAACATAGGCATGGCTTTTAGTGAACAGTGCAATAAGCTTGGATTAGTCCAATCTGGCGCATCCCATTCCGAGCCATCCAATATGTCTAGTTCGGGGACCGGCCAACTTGATTCTATCGGTGGGGTGGGGTCTAAATTAACCCGAGGAGAGTATTACTGGATTTTGGAAGTGAGTAGTTTCCAATTGGATCATATTCACACTTTTTGCCCCGATGTTAGTGTACTGCTGAATATTACCCCGGATCATTTAGACCGGTACAATCATTCAATGGATGATTATTCCGCTTCGAAGTTTAGAATTACCCAGCAGCAGTCTGCGGGACAGACCTTTATCTACAATTATGACAATCTGCAGGTGCGCTCGCATGCCCAGCAGCTTTTAGGCCAATCTGATGCCCCGCGACTTTGGGCATTTTCTACGCAGGAAGCGGTCATTGAGGGCGCTTTTTTGCACAATAACCAAATCATCTTCCGACTTAATAACCACGAGGAAATACTCATGTCACCCTTTGAATTAGGACTACAAGGACAACATAATCTGCAAAATGGACTTGCAACGGCACTCGCTGCCCGAGCATGTGAAATTAAAAACGAGGTTATTCGCGAAAGCCTTTCTCGGTTTACGGGCGTAGAGCATCGCCTAGAGGTAGTGCGTGAATTGGATGGGATCAAATACATTAACGACAGTAAAGCCACGAACGTAAATGCGGTTTGGTTTGCTTTGGACAGCATCAAAACCCCGATGACGCTGATCCTAGGTGGACGCGATAAAGGCAATGATTATACCGAGCTGCGTGATCAACTCCTCGAAAAGGTACACACGGTGATTGCTATCGGTGAATCACGGGATCCTATTCAGGAGCAAATTGGGGATCTGGTTCCCCATTTTATCGTGGCAGATGATATGCGAACTGCGGTTCGATCTGCTCAAAAACAGGCCAAACGGGGCGAAGTAGTTTTATTAAGTCCTGCCTGTTCTTCTTTCGATATGTTCGATAATTATGAACACCGTGGGCGGGCATTTAAAGAGTGTGTTCAGCATCTGAGCTAGATGAACCAGATAAATCAAGCAGAATAATCAACCAATAAAATAACCTAAGCAAAACCAAACAAAACGCATTGATTCACATCAGCCCAAATAGAAACATTCACCAAATTCTTGGTACTACTCCAGAAGAAATAGATACACGCGGCCAAGGCAGTGACCGCTATATTCTTATGGTGATCATTATGTTACTTAGTTTTGGCTCGTTAGCAGTGTATTCTTCAATCGCATTTTTTGCACAGAATAATGACTCCTCCGCTTTGGAGATGATTACTCGTCATTTGGTTAAAATAGGTATTGCGGTCGTAGTTATTCTGCTTGGCTCAAAAGTAAACTATCATACTATTGCCAAGCTTTCTAGGCCATTCATGGTGGTTAGCTTGTTAATGCTGGTCATGGTGTTGGTATTTGGTGAAGAGCAATTTGGGGCCAAACGATGGCTTTCAATCGGGGGATTTGGATTCCAGCCTTCTACAGTGGCCGCCGTTTCGTTGATTATTCATGTAAGTGTGCTCTTAACCGAAAAACAAGAGTATATTAAAGACTTTCAACGGGCTTTCATACCCATTATGATTTGGGTATTTATCAACTGTGCTCTTATCGGTGTTGAAGATTTTTCTACGGCAGGCTTGCTCATGGGTGTCTGCCTCATTCTTATGTTTGTCGGCCGGATTAGTGTCGTGCAACTGGGCTCAATGGTATTGCTAGCAGTTTTTGGTGGCTTTTTACTCATTAACCAATCGGCTACTCGGCAGGACCGGATTGAACAGTATCTAGGCCAAATTAAACAGATCGAAACCGAGCGTTTACTCGATGGCAACGGAAGGCAGGCGCAGCAGGCTCATATTGCTATTGCCCAAGGGGAGATAACTGGGGTGGGAATAGGTAAAAGCACTCAGCGCGATTTTTTACCAACGCCGTATAATGATTTTATTTTTGCTATTATTGCCGAAGAATATGGGCTTTTGGGGGCCGCGACTCTCATCGCATTGTTTGTGTTTTTACTTATTCGAGGGGTGGCTTTCGTGGCGCGAAATGCCGAGGATTATTTAGGTACTTTGTTGGCTTTAGGCTGCACCTTGTACCTATGCCTCTATGGTTTTGTCAACGCAGCCGTTGCCAGTGGTTTATTTCCAGTTACTGGGTTACCTATGCCTTTTGTGAGCTATGGCGGTACCAATTTATTATTTGCGGGAGCCATAGTGGGTTTACTGCTTAATATTTCCAAGCATAAAAAAGATAGGAGACCCTTGTTCTATGCCTAGCAAGCAAGCTACATATCGTGTGATGATTGCAGCAGGTGGAACTGGTGGTCATGTGTACCCTGCTATATCTATTGCAGATGCGTTGACTGCAAAAATGGAGCATATTGATATTGCTTTCGTAGGCACCAAAAACCATATGGAATGGACAGCGGTGCCTAAAGCAGGCTACCGTATTTATCCCATCTGGATAAGTGGTTTACAACGGCGACTTACCCTGTCCAATGTATTATTTCCGTTAAAATTAATAGTGTCGTTGATTCAATCTTTTTGGTTATTGCAACGCTTAAAACCTGCTGTTATGGTTTCGTGCGGGGGTTATGTAGCAGGGCCTGTGGGATGGATGGCCAATCGTTTTGGAATTCCAGTGATGATTCAAGAGCAAAATTCATATCCAGGAGTAACCAATCGTATGCTCGGCTCCTCTGCCAAGCGAATTTTTACCGCCTTTCCAGACGCTGAGAATTATTTCCCTGCCCACAAAGTTCGAATGGTAGGGAATCCAACCCGAAAAAACCTAGTTCATACGAGGCCCTCCAAAGCGCGAGCATCATTTAATATTTCAGAAGACCGATCCGTAGTGTTGGTTTTAGGCGGTAGTTTGGGTGCTAAAAGTATTAACGAGGCATTGTTGCATAGTTTAGAGACACTGCACGATCATGCCGGATTGTATATAATATGGCAATGCGGCAAGCGCTATATCGATGCACTAACCAAGAAAATTGATTTGGAAGAGTATCCTAGACTTCGGCTACAGGCTTATCTAGATGATATGGCTGCTGCCTATGCCGCTGCTGATTTGGTGCTGAGCCGTGCTGGGGCGAGTTCCTGTTCTGAGCTTATGGTTACTGGTACACCAAGCGTGCTTATTCCCTCTCCTATTGTTGCTGGGGATCATCAAACCATGAACGCTCGCTCGATGCACGAGCAAGGTGCCGCCAAAATGCTATCCGATGATGAGGCAAAAAATACTCTGACAGAACTTGTCACACGTCTACTTGCCGATCAGGAACAATTACGGAGGATGAACGACGCAGCATTAGCGATGGCTAAGCCCTTTGCTGCCGAACATATTGCTGAAGAAATTTTACATGAAATAGAACAAAGTCATGACTAAATCTACCGACCATACCTCTTCTCAAGCACTTGGCCTTGAACAACAACCCAGTTTTGGACGAACTCGGCATATACATATGGTGGGTATTGGAGGGATTGGAATGAGTGGCATGGCTGAAATACTAATTCATCGTGGCTACAAAGTGTCTGGTTCCGATGGGCAGCTAGGAGAAACAACCCAGCGACTTCAGGAATTAGGAGCAACCATTTATGAAGGGCATCATTCCGATCATATAGTAGGTGCGGATGTAGTGGTATATACCTCTGCGATTCAGGCGAATGAAAATGAAGAAACTAAAGCCGCTATCGAGCAACGCATTCCCACCATTAAACGTGCTGAAATGCTGGCAGAACTGATGCGTATGAAGTATGGAATAGGCATTGCTGGCACGCATGGTAAAACCACCACAACTACGATGACAGGCTTAGTTATCCAAGAAGGTAATTTTGAACCTACGATCATGGTGGGAGGCAAAGTTCATAGTTTTGATAAAACCAATGCCGTAGTTGGTAAAGGGGATATTATAATTGTTGAAGCAGATGAATTTGACCGAACCTTTTTACGCCTCACTCCTTCTGTGGCCGTGATTACGAATATAGAAGCCGAGCATCTGGATATTTATGATGATCTAGCCGACGTAAAACAAGCATTCATCGTTTATGCCAATAAAGTTCCTTTTTATGGCTCCGTTATTGTTTGTCTGGATGATGAAAATGTACGCAGCATTCTTCCCGATCTCGAACGCAGGATTATCAGCTATGGGCTCACACCTCAGGCACAACTTCGAGCCACCAACATCCACACCTCTGAATTTACCTCTACCTTTATGGTAGTATATAAAGGAGAAAAATTAGGCGTTGTAAGTCTTCAAGCTCCCGGCGATCACAATGTAAAGAATGCCTTAGCCGCTATTGCCTGTGGTTTGGAAATGGGAATGGAGTTTAAAACCATTAAACGGGGCCTGGAACGCTTCGAAGGCGTATATCGCCGTTTTCAAAAGAAATACTCAAACGGGGTTATGCTGATCGATGATTACGCACATCATCCCACGGAAGTTCAGGCTACCTTACAAGCGGCCCATCGCGGTTGGCCAGATAGACGAGTAATTGCGGTATTTCAACCTCATTTATATTCCCGAACTCAGGAACTATATAAGGAGTTTGGACTTTCCTTTTTCGATGCGGAAGTGTTGGTCGTTACCGATGTATATCCCTCAAGAGAGAAGCCCATCGAAGGTATTACCGGAGCATTAATTGCGAATACAACAGAGCAATATGGCCATAAAAATGTTCATTATGTGCATGACAAAAAAGACATAGCCTCCGAACTCAAAAACATTGTGAAAGCTGGAGACATCATCATAACCATGGGGGCAGGCGACATCTACCGAATGGGTGATGAGTTTGCGGAGTGGTTGGAAATAACTAAACCATTTAAGAAATGAGCAAAGAGTCAACTCATAGCACATCGTTTATAGCTAGACCTGCACTCCTTACTGCGGTGCTTATATTGGTTGGCTTAGGGGTTGTTGCTGGTTTTTATTGGCAACAATCTTTGAGAGTGGATACGCTACGAGTATCGGGTATTTGGTTTAATCAAGAAGCAGATATTTTGGAGGCAGCTCAAGTACCAATGGGAATTGGCCCCGATAGTTTGAATTTGGAAGAATTAAAAAATAGGGTGATGCGACTGGCCTATGTGAAATCTGTACACCCTTATATAGAACCCGGTGGGACCCTCCATCTTTCTATTGAGGAACGGCTTCCCATAGCGTTATTGGTTGGTGGGGCTGTGGAGCGATACACAGATACCGAAGGAGTACAACTTCCAGTAATGACGGGTAAAACAGTGGATGTCCCTTTGGTGTATGGTTTTAGCTCTACCAAACAAACTGATACTCTAAAAACCACCGATTTTATACAACTTGCCCGCTTTTTAGAAGAGGCGAAAGAACACAAATTTGCTTGGGCTACACTAAGTGAAGTAGCCTTTGATCCACAAGAAGGAGTAGTCGCTCTAAGTCATGAAAATGGCGTCAAACTTCTCTTTGGAACCGACTCATTTACTAACAAACTCGCGAATTGGGAATTGTTTTATACCCAGGTTATTCGGGAAATCGGCATCGCCCGTATCGCGCAAATTGACCTACGCTTTAACGATCAAATCATAACGAGGGAATCATGACTGAAACAGAACGCATAATGGTAGGGCTTGACATAGGAACTACAAAAATTTGTGCTATTGTAGCTTCTATTGATGAGCAGGAACGTATCAATATTTTGGGAGTCGGAAAGGCGCCCAGCGATGGACTCAATCGAGGAGTCGTAGTTAATATTGATAAAACGGTCAACGCGATAAAAGAAGCCATAGCCCAGGCTGAGCTGGCCTCTGGAATTCAAGTGAATTCGGTGAACGTAGGTATTGCGGGGGATCATATTCGAAGCATGCGAAGTAAAGGGGTTATCACCATCAACAACCGAGATAACGAAATAACAGCTCAGGATGTGGAACGACTCCTTGAGGATTGTCAACGCATTATGCTTCCAACCGACCAACAGATTCTACATGTTATCCCTCAGGAATTTGTTGTGGATGGCCAGGACGGTATTAATGACCCTGTGGGAATGAGTGGAATGCGTATGGAAGCAGAGGTTCACATTATTACAGGGCTAGTCTCAGCAGCTAAAAATATTTATCGCTGTGTAGAACGCGCCGGCTATCAAGTGGCTGATATCATATTAGAACCTTTAGCCTCTTCTTATTCGGCCTTGGACGCCGAAGAAAAAGAAGCCGGTGTGGTGTTAGTGGATATTGGAGGGGGCACCACCGATGTAGCGATCTTCCAAGAAAGCACCATTCGGCATACTGCCGTTATAGCCGTTGCTGGTCAAAAAGTCACGGATGATATCCGAATTGGGTTGAGTGTGCTGGACGATCAAGCAGAAAGCTTAAAACGAAAGCATGGAGAAAGCTATGCCGACCTCATTCAAGAAGACGAAGTAATCACTGTACCTGGTATAGCGGGCCGTCCTCCTAAAGAAATTACGAAGAGTATCCTGGGTAAAATAATCCAGGCACGTATGGAAGAAATTCTTGAAATCGTAGGTATTGAAATCAAACGCAGTGGCTACTCCGATGCACTTAGTGCAGGGGTAGTACTTACCGGTGGTGGATCTCTGGTCAAAAATATCTGTCCTTTAGCAAATGAAAGTTTGGGAATGGACGCTAAAATTGGCCTACCGTTAGGAATTACAGGTGGTTTAGTTGAGGAGGTAAACTCCCCAATCTATGCCACCGCTGTTGGTTTGGTTATTCATGCATTAAAAACAGGTATGAATAATCAAAAAACCATGATTCCTGCTTCCTCAAAAGCAACCAGTGTGGAGCAGGTAATGAACAAAATAGCCGATCGAATGAAAGGCTGGTTCAAAGAACTTTAATCGCATGAACATCATGCATTCATCTACAGAATATCCAGTAAACAAAACAATAATAAGGAGTAGACATGTCAAATTCTAGATTCTACTTTGACGAAAAAAGTCAGGAAAATGCCAAAATCAAGGTAATTGGTGTTGGCGGTGGTGGTGGAAATGCCATTAATAATATGATAAACATGGGTTTAGATAGTGTTGAATACATTGCTCTAAATACCGATGCTCAAGCACTTAAAAACAGCTTAGCTGATATTAAAGTACAAGTGGGTACCGCTCTAACCAGCGGTCTGGGAGCCGGTGCGCGCCCAGAAGTGGGTAGAGAAGCGGTGGAAGAAAATCGACACGATATCGAGGAAACCATTGAAAGTGCAGATATGATATTCGTGACAGCAGGTATGGGTGGTGGAACCGGAACCGGAGGAGCTCCAGTAGTCGCTGGAATGGCGAAGCGCAAAGGCATCTTGACGGTAGGTATCATAACTACCCCTTTTGAATGCGAAGGTCGAATACGAAAAAGATATGCCTTGGAAGGTATTTCTGAATTAAAGAAACAATGCGATACCGTCATTGTCATTCCAAACGAACGCCTTTTAGACATTGGGGATGAGTCGACTTCTTTGGTAGAGGCATTTGCCATGGCCAATGAGGTATTATACAACGCCACCCGAGGTATAAGTGACTTAATTCTAATGCCTGGTCTTATCAACTTGGATTTCGCCGATGTGCGTACAACAATGACCGACGGAGGGGCTGCAATTATGGGCTCTGCCACCGCTGAAGGTTCTGATCGAGCTGAAATTGCGGCTCGAGATGCTATAAATTCCCCCCTTTTAGATGGAGTTAGCATACGAGGTGCTCGTAATGTACTCGTCAATATCTCAGCTGGTTCTAAATTGGGTATGCGTGAGACCACTACCGCTACAAGCATTATCCAGCAGGAAGCCGGTGATGATGCGGAAATTATTTTAGGTACTGTGATAGATGAGTCTTTTGGAGATCAAATGCGCGTTACGGTTATTGCCACTGGTTTTGAATTAGCTCAAGATCGCAATACCGTTCGTGTAGCTCCAAATAAAACCCCAAATCGTGTGGCACAAGCGTTTCAACAAGCTAATCAAGCAGGTAATGACCAAGCTGCTCCCGCAACTGAGCAAACTACCGCAGTTAAAACAGGAGCTGATGCAGAAGAGGCGTCAAAATTTACGCGGCCTAACAAGGACTACTACAAAGGGGAAGGAAATCTGAAACGTTTAGATACTCCTTCTTATTTGCGCAGAGATATAAATGCTCGCAAAGATGGTGCTCCAAGTCATGCCACTGAACCAACGACTCCAAATCAGGCGGCAAGAGTGGCAAATTTTCAGCAAAGAGCCGAAAATACTCGTCGGGACGATTCTGAACAACCCGCATTCTTACGAAGGATAATGGACTAATTAGTCCGTTTTTTGCCGGGATCCCCACAGTACCCTTGGAAGAGGTGTCTGTATCCGGCAGTGTTTACTGGGTTATAGCTATGTACGTTGCAAGGATGTACATGCCAGCAGACGGCAGGCTATAGATTGCTAACAATAAAAGAAGCTTCTTGAACAGGGGCTTCTTTTTTTTACGAGAAAAAAATGTTGAAAAGGAACCAAATTCTATAAAGTAAGCAGGAGTCGGGTTCCCATAATCAAGGCCAACAGTCCAAATCCCAGTTGCAGATAGTGTATAGGTACTTTATGATTAAGCCAAGCCCCTCCATATGCTCCAATTAGTGCCGTCCATCCCATTGAATTAACCGCTCCCAGGTCTACATATCCAAGCGTCCACTGCGTTAGACTTTGTCCTGATCCATTTAATTCTGGCTGCTCAGCCATTAACTGAAGGACGCCCACGGCAATCATCGTTAACATGCCTAAATGAGATATACTAACCGCCTTTCTAAAGTGTTGTTTGAAAAATAGATTCATAATTGGAACCATAGTACCTCCACCACCAACACCCGCCAACGAGGCTATTCCACCTCCTATTATACCGGTAATGGAGGCTTTTTTTGGGCTAAAAAATGGTGAGCTTCCTTCGGCGGTTGCTTCGGTATTGGTTTCCGTTTTACGGCCTCGCATGAACATAAGTACCGCACTATAGAATAGCAGACTACTAAACACGATGATAAACTCCGTACGATTGTAATAAGGAGAAAGAAGTACCCATTTACCCAAACTAATACCCAAAGCGCCAAAAAAACCCAATAATAGTCCTTCCTTTATAAATAAATGCTGTTGATTGTATTGACGCACCACACTGGCCAATGAGGTTATCCATGTACACATGAGTCCAGAGGCAACGGCCCAAGGTACCGAGTTGGGAATACCAGCTTGCTCGAATAAAAAAAAAAGAACAGGGGTGAAGATTATTCCCCCTCCCACCCCAAATAACCCTGCTATAAGTCCTGCTATCAGCCCTAATATGAGAAGGAGCATGGTCATTACTACTCAATTCAAATGGTTAATAAATTAGTCATTAGGCAATGTGCTTTCCCCTCTAGAAAATCGTACGGCTTGTCCGGTGATGAATACTCGTTCTCCTTTTATTTGCAGAGATAGTTCCCCACCACGTTTTGATATTTGCTTGGCTTTGAGTGTGGTTTTACCCAATTTTTCAGCCCAAAAGGGAGCTAATTTAGTATGGGCCGAACCCGTAACCGCATCCTCATTCACTCCCACCCTTGGACCAAAAAAGCGCGAAACAAAATCCGTATCACTTGATACGGATAAAGCCGTTACAATAACCCCTCGTGTGGGTATTTGTGCTAAGGCCTGCATATTAGGTTCGAGTTCAGCAACTTGTTTCTGGCTAGAGAGTTCAACCAAAATATCATCAGCCTGCCAGATAGAAACGGGTGTGCGCTCCAAGCCCAGCGCCGCAGTTAATGCCTGTTGATCTCCCTTAAATTTTTCGACTGGTATTAATGGAAAATCCATTCTTAATCCGTTGGCAGTTTGTTGAACCGTAAGGGTTCCTGATCGGGTATAAAATTGTAGCAGCTCCTGCTGTACGCCTAATTCGTTGTATAGAACGTGAGCGGTGGCCAAGGTCGCATGGCCACATAAATCAACTTCTGTTTCTGGGCTAAACCACCGCAACTCGTAAGCAGAGCCTGATGGGACAAAAAAGGCGGTTTCAGCCAATTGATGTTCCATAGCAATGGCCTGTAACTGAGCATCCGGTAACCAATGTTGTAACGGGTATACCGCAGCGGGATTCCCAGAAAACGGTATCGAGCTAAATGCATCAATTTGAAAGAATGAAAGAATCATAGGGTGTTTTTTTAATGAGTTAAAGAAAGTAGAGTTATCTTAACCGCTTAGCAAATGAAAACCTTATATTTATAGTTGCTATATTTTTAGAAAGCTATGTATTGTGGTAATTATTTTTTTCGCGATGACAACCTTATCTCAAACCCTAAATAAACTTGGCTTACTAGCCATAAAAAATCAGACATTACGCTATTGTCGTAGTGAAATGGGTAAGGAAGCTATATTCGATCTATTGCCTAGTATTACCGAGCTTCGCATTCAAAAAGATATGTCATGCACCCAAGAAATGATGTTAGTGCTACAAAGTGGGGAGGCCTATCCGAGTGAACATCAACCTGAAATACGCAGTCATTTGAAACGAGTTCGGATTGAGGGTACCGTGTTGAGTTTGGCTAGTTTTCAAGACTTGTTGTGTATTGCTGCACTGAGCAGGCTAATGAAAAAATTTTTTAAACAGCGTGAAGAAAGCTATCCAGAATTGACTGATATTGCCCAAATGCTAATCCCAATGAAGGATTTAGAGGATCATATTCAGTCTAAAATTTCGGATCGAGGCGATCTGAAAAATGATGCTAGTCCGGAGCTGCATCAAATAAGAAAGAACTTGAGTAGTAAACGTAATCAGCTTAGAAGTGCCATTCAGAAAGCGCTCAAAAGGGCACAAAAAGAGGGCATGAGTGGGGATGAAGGGGCTACTATTAGAAATGGACGTATGGTAATTCCAATCCAAGCAGAGTATAAACGAAAGATTGCAGGCTTCGTGCATGATGTTTCAGCAACGGGGCAAACTGTGTACTTAGAACCTGCCGAAGCACTGCATTTGAATAATGATATTCGGGAGTTGGAGATTGCTGAACAGAAGGAAATCGAGCGGATTTTGAAAGCGCTCACCGATCATGTCCGTATGTATGTGGATTGGTTCTCAGATAATATTAACTACTTAGCTCATCTGGATCAGGTGTATGCCAAAGCCCAGTGTACTCTTGAGTTATCTGGTTCCATCCCACTGCTATCTCCCAATGGGGTACTAGACCTTAAAAAAGCCCATAATCCAATATTAAAGATTAAAAATATCGGCCAAAAGGAAGCCGAACCCATTGTTCCTCTGCAGCTAAGAATGGAACCAAGCGAACGATGTCTTATGATTACTGGCCCGAATGCAGGTGGCAAATCGGTTGCTATGAAAACCATTGGTTTGTCTACGGTAATGGTGCAATGTGGATGGGGTATCCCAGCGGATCCAAATTCAGAGGTACCCATTATTACAGGCTGGTTCGTTGACATGGGCGATGAGCAGTCTATTGAAAACGACCTAAGTACCTTTTCTTCCCGCCTGCAATGGATGCGTTTTGCCACTGAAAAAGCGAAAAAAGGAGCCCTAATACTCATTGATGAAGCCGCTGCCGGCACGGACCCTGAAGAAGGAGGGGCTTTATTTCAGTCCTTTATTGAATCCATGTTGGATAGAGAAGCTTTTTTGGTGGTAACCACTCACCATGGGTCGCTGAAAGTATTTGCGCACGAGCATGAAAAAGCAGTCAACGGATCCATGGAATTTGATCAAGCTCATTTAGCACCCACCTATCAGTTTAAGAAAGGTGTGCCCGGAAGTTCCTATGCCTTTGATATTGCCCATAGAATGCGCCTTCCTTCCTCGATACTCAATCGAGCCCGAGATGTGCTGGGTATTCAAAAGAATACGCTGGAATCTCTCATTAGTGAGATGGAAACTAAAACTCAGGAAGTAGCCAAACTTGAAGAGCGTTTGAACGTATTGCAGGAAAAAACTCAAAAAGAAAAACGCACCTATGAACATAAGTTAGATTCACTTTATAAAGAAAAAATAGCCATTCGGGAAAAGGCCTTAAAAGAGGCCAAGCGGATTATGGATGGAGCGAATAAAAAGGTCGAAAAGGCTGTTCAACAAATTATTGAGGAGAAAAAAAGCTCAAAGAAAAATGTACAAGCTATTCGTAGTGAACTGGAAGATCATAAGGATGAAGTATCCTCTGAATTGCTCAAAATAGAGGAGCAGAAATCGGTAGAAGTGGCTATGCAAGCCTCAAAAAAGTCCCCAAAAGTGGGTGATTTTGTTCGGTTTTTAGACGGAAGCACCCATGGTGAACTCATAGAACTAAAGGGAAAACAGGTTGTTGTTCAGACAAACGGGTTGCGATTGAAAACCACCTACAAAAATTTAGTGCGTGTTCAAGCTCCCAAGGCTAAAAAAGCAAGCTCTTCAAAAACTCTAAAGAACCTACACAATATTGACTCTCTACGTACGCCTCTCCCCATTCGATTAGATCTTCGTGGTAAACGCGCTGAGCAAGCCCTAAATGAACTACAGGAATACATAGATAAGGCCTTGTTTCGAGGTTTGAGTACGATAGAGTTGGTTCATGGCAAAGGCGATGGTATCCTAAAAGAGGTAGTTCACGGGTATTTAAACGAGAGAAACGATGTCTTTCGTTTTGAACTCGCCAATGAAGATGTGGGTGGAGCGGGTTGTACAATTGTGCAATTGCGGTTGTAAATTTTGTATCTTTGTAGTTCTGATGATTTTTTCTGATCTAATGTTTATAGACTGATTAAATTACTTGCACAGATTATTATCCACGTTCAACCTGCTATTCATGCGCTTATTTACCCTATCTTTGTTCATCCTCAGCTTTGGTCTTATTTCATGTACATCTCCAGATTCAACCGAAGCTCCCTATGATCGAACCCAAGATATTCTTCGTTATGATAATGAAGAGCATATACGAAATATCCGTCAGTTAACTTTTGGAGCTGATAATGCCGAGGCTTACTTCGGTTTTGGTGATGAAAAAATTGTTTTCCAATCTAATAATCCAGATTGGGGGGTTGGTTGCGATCAAATTTTTTATATGGATACTTCTGAAAAAGAGGAAACCTTCATGCCTAAGATGATTTCTACTGGAACAGGTAGAACTACCTGCGCTTTTTTCCTCCCTGGCGATACTACTTTTGTGTATGGCTCGACTCATTTAGACGATGTTAGTTGTCCTGAAGTCCCAGAGCGAGGACCGAATGGCGCTTATGTATGGCCCATTTATGACAGCTATGATATTTTTAAAGCTAACCTTGAAGGTGAAATCATTGATACCTTAACCAATGAACCAGGTTATGACGCTGAAGCAACCCTGTCCCCTGACGGGAAATCGATCGTGTTCACCTCCATGAGAACCGGTGATTTGGAGTTATTTATAATGGACACCGATGGTGGAAATGTCCGACAAATTACCTCAGAATTAGGGTATGATGGGGGGGCTTTTTTCTCTCCCGATGGTAGCCAATTAGTTTTCCGTTCTTCTCGCCCTAAAACCGAAGAAGAGATTCAAAAATATACGTCTTTGCTTGAACAAGGACTGGTAGAGCCAACTAATATGGAACTCTATGTAGTCAATGTGGATGGTACTGGTTTACGTCAAATTACTGATTTAGGTAACGCAAACTGGGCCCCTTATTTTCATCCATTCGGAGAAAAAATTGTGTTCGCATCCAATCACAAATCAAGCAGAGGGTTCCCCTTTAATCTTTTCGTGATCAATTTGGATGGAACGGGATTAAAGCAACTTAGTTTCGATGATACCTTCGATTCCTTCCCTATGTTTTCTTATGATGGAACCAAGCTTGTTTTTGCTTCTAACCGCTTTAACGGGGGCGATCGGTCGACCAATGTGTTTATTGCTGATTGGGTTGAATAAGGAAAATGTCTTGGGCTATGGCAAAGCCTATTGAAAAGACCTGTCCTGCTAGCGAGATCACTACAGGACCATCAAAGGGGGCTTTTTCTACGATGGTGAGTTCAACGCCAGGTAGAACCCTTTGTTTTTCTAAGTACCGTAGTAATTCAGGATTCTGATCTTTGACTCTTCCTACCATATAAAGTGTATTTAGCTCAGCGTCATAGAGCGCTAAAGTAGCTTTTTCAGGCATAACGCCATCTTTGCTTGGAATGGGATCTCCATGCGGGTCATGGGTGGGATGATTCAGTAATTCAGCGATTCTATCCTCAAACTGTTCTGATATATGATGTTCTAGTTTTTCAGCTTCATCATGAACCTCATCCCATGAATACCCCATCACTTCCTTCAAATACAGCTCCAATAAACGATGGTGTCTAAGTATCTCCAGAGCAACTTTTTTTCCTGCAGGACTTAGTTCTGCGCCTTTATAGGATTCATGAACGATTAAATTCATACCAGCTAGCTTCTTTAGCATATTGGTCACCGAAGCATTCGATACGTCTAATGCTTGGGCTATAGCCGTTGTGGTTGCCCTTTCACCATCGGCCTCTAGTACATAAATGACCTTTAGGTAATCTTCTAAAGCCTGACTTAATCGCATTACATGTTTAATTTTAAATATTCATCGAAGCTAATACGCTCAAAGGCATTACTTCCTACATAGCGCAGAAGCAACGCATAAATATCAGGTTCAATGAATCCAGGCTGCGCTCCTAGTACCCCACCTACTGCATCTATAAAATAATGCGTAGGAAAAGACGAGAGTTGTAGTCCGCGAGCCAGTTGATTTTTAGTGTACTGTGTGCCATTGAATACAACAGGATCAGGGGATTCTCCATCTAGCTGAACAGGTATAAAATATTGATTGATAGCGTCTATAACAGAGGAATCGGGAAGGCTTTCTTTTCGCATTTTGAGGCAGTAGGTACACCATTCAGCATATCCGAAAATCAATACTTTTTTTTGCGATTCTTCGGCTAAACGCTGTGCTTCTTCAAGAACCACCCATTCAAAGCCTGAATCAATGGTAGATTGAATTTGCTCATGTGCCGACACTGTTTGATCACCTGCACTGTTGCTTTGATTGTATAGTAATTGGGCCTGAGCCAACGAAGGTCCTAAAAACAGGCCAAATAAGATAAACAACAGTATTGTTCGCATAAAAATCTATGACTTTTGATGCCTATAATATATAGTATTTCGATATGCATTGAAATAACTACACTCGTTTCGTTATCTTATTCGCTCATTGTATGTACTTAATTCTACATCCTCTTTTTTATGGCTGATACTGAAGCATCCATTAAACCACTTAAACCCAGTATATTACAGGCTTTATTACCCATCCTATTTCTAATAATCGCCTTATTTATTAACGTTCGTATATTTGGTGATGCCGCACTAGATGGATCCAATCAAATCATTTTAATGCTCTCTGCTGGAGTGGCTTCGATAGTTGCTATCCGCCTAGGATATAAATGGAAAAAGATACGCAGTAGCATTGTCAAAAGTATTTCTTCGGCTCTTTCCTCGATTATTATACTTCTACTGATTGGTTCTCTAGCTGGAACTTGGTTACTAAGTGGCGTGGTACCTGCCATGATTTACTATGGATTACAAGTATTAAACCCTACCATTTTTTTGGTAGCAGCCACTATTGTTTGCGCCATAGTTTCTATTGCAACTGGTTCTTCATGGACTACTGCGGCTACCGTTGGGATTGCCTTAATAGGGATTGGTACTGCCTTAGGCTTAAAACCGGGTATGGTTGCAGGCGCTATTATTTCAGGAGCCTATTTTGGTGATAAAATGTCCCCTCTCTCAGATACCACAAACTTAGCACCGGCTATGGTAGGCACCGATCTTTTTACTCATATTCGATATATGGCGTATACTACAGTACCTTCTATATCAATTACGCTAATCATCTTTTTGATTATTGGACTTATGCAGGATTCTAGTGGGAGTACAACGAGTACACTAGAAATCTTAGATGCTATTAATGGGAGTTTCTACATCTCGCCAGTACTATTTATTGTGCCAATCGTCGTAGTTATCATGATTGTTCGCAAAATTCCTGCAATACCAGCGATAATGTTTGGGGCTATATTAGGAGGAATATTTGCCGCAATTTTTCAGCCAGAGGCTATTTTAAGTGTATCAGGGTATGAGATCCTATCGGCAGAATCCTACTATGTGGGTATCATGAAGGCGTTTTATGGCGATATACAAATTGTTACAGGTCAAGAGATTGTTGACGATTTACTAACCTCAGGAGGTATGTACGGAATGTTAGGTACGGTGTGGCTCATCGTTTCTGCTATGATATTTGGAGGAGTAATGGAAGGCACAGGAATGCTTAGGAGGATAGCAGAATCTATAATAAGCATTGTAAATTCAACAGGATCCTTAGTAGCCTCAACAGCAGGTACTTGTGTGTTTTTCAATATTACTGCTTCTGATCAGTATTTAGCGATCGTAGTGCCTGGTCGTATGTATACTGATACATATAAAGAGAAAGGCTTAGCGCCAGAAAACCTAAGTAGAACACTTGAAGATTCGGGCACCGTCACTTCTGCTCTAGTTCCTTGGAATACATGTGGAGCCTACCATGCAAATGTATTAGGAGTGGCAACCTTTGCCTATCTCCCATTTGCCTTCTTTAACCTAATTAGTCCCTTTATGACTATTTTCTATGCCTATATGGGAATAAAGATACGTGCTCTAAAGAATGCTAAAACCAGAGACAACTAGCCCAAGCGCTGCACTGCGGATTCAAGGCGTTCAAGACAATCTGTTTTACCAATTAATTCCATTGCAGGAAATAAATCAGGTCCAAAGCCCTGACCCGATAAAGCAATTCTAACGGGCATCATAACTTTTCCAAAACCCACTGATTCCGCTTCTACCGTTGCCTCTAAGGCCTGTTTTATAACTGCTGCCGTAAACTCTTGGTCGGCGATAGTAACCAATCGGCCCGTAAAGGATTGGACGAGTTCTACGCTTTGATCATTCCACTTTTTTAACGCTTTCTCATCATAATCTGTTGGCGCTTCATAGAAAAAGCGCCCCATAGGTACAAACTCATTTACTTTAGAGACTCGTTCATGTAGCAGCGCTAATACCATCTCCAAAAAAGTAGTGTCATCGGCTTTCACTCCACTGACCTTAAACAAATGCTGTACCTGGGGCAATAGATCTTCTATTGTTCTATCATGCACATAATTCTCATTGTACCACATAAGTTTTTTGTAATTAAAAACAGCTCCACCTTTACTAACTCGATCTAGACTAAATTTTTTGCAAAGAGAGTTCATATCATGTACTTCGCTGTCATCGCCAGGATTCCATCCTAAAAAAGCCAAGAAATTAATTAATGCTTCTGGCTCATAATGCCCAAATCGGTAGTCTTTGGTATTAACAGGTATACCCTCGGTTTCAGCTTTCCGCTTGGATAACTTTCCGCCGCTTGGTGACATAATAAGTGGCAAATGAGCCATCGTAGGTGCTTCCCAACCAAAGGCTTTGTATAAGAGCATATGTTTAGGTGCTGAACTCAGCCATTCTTCCCCACGTATTACATGAGTAATCTCCATGGTGTGATCATCTACTACGTTTGCTAAGTGATACGTGGGCATTCCATCGGACTTAAGCAAAACTTGGTCATCCAATCCAGCCGTATCAAAGGAAACAATGCCTCTAATTTCATCCTCAAATTTAACGGTTTCGCGTCTTGGAACTTTTAAACGAATGATATATTCATCCCCATTTTTCAATTTTTCCTGCACCTGATCTTGAGATAAGGTTAGGCTATTTTTCATGCTTTGTCGAGTAATTGAGTCATACTTTGGGGAGGGGTTTCCCGACTTTTTCAGTCGGTCTCGCATTTCCTCAATTTCATCGGTGGTATCAAAGGCGTAGTACGCATCACCCTGTTCAATGAGCTGCTGCGCATAGTGAAGGTATAGTTCTTTTCGTTCACTTTGTCGATACGGTCCAAAAGTACCTGGTTTGTGTGGCCCCTCATCGATCTGAATGCCAGCCCATTCTAGTGACTCAATAATATCCTGTTCCGCATCCTCAACATATCTCGATTGATCGGTATCCTCTATTCGAAGCACATAAGTACCTTGATGGTGGCGCGCAAAAAGATAATTATACAAAGCTGTACGTAATCCACCAATATGTAAAAACCCCGTTGGTGAGGGGGCAAAACGAACTCTAACACTCATAATTCTAAAAATTTTAACAGTTAGATAAAGATACGAATAATCAACTTTGATAAAGGCATAATCCAAAAGGTATTTACCGGCCATGTACCTTCATTTTAAAAGAGCCAAGAGAAGCCTTTTTTATGTAGATTATGGTCTTTATATTTTTCTTTCCGGGTTAATATGAACCCAAATGCACCGTATAACCAAGTTTATGAGCGCGAAACTACTCATTCAATGCAGCTTTGCCCCTAATGTATATGACCTTGCCGCATTCTTTCGTACTGATCAGGTGTTAATACTAGGTGGTCAACCTTGGTCGAGAAAGGGCCGGAGTCATCGTGCGGCTATTCGAAACAAAGATCAACGGCAATGGATTGGCCTCCCCATTCGTACCGGGGATAAAAAAAAATTAATTTCTCAGGTACGTATCGATTCTAAGCAAGATTGGACAGGACCATTTTTAAATGCGGTCCAACACAGTTATGCCAAAGCTCGCTATCATGACTACTATTGGAAGGAATTCGAAGCTTTGATTATGGAGGCCTCGAAGCATGAACGATTGTGGGATTTTAATAAACATGTTTTGCGAGGATTGCTTGAATTCATATCATTCCATTATGTATCGGAAAAGCTTAGATTCATTTCCGAACCTTACGACTTTTGGGAAGACCCTGAAGTTCTTCTTAGCAATGACATTCCTAACGTGTTAGAAACCGGAGATCCTAAACTATCTAGTATACATTCAAAATGTACATGTATACAAGAATGCCATTCGAAGACCTATATGAGCCCAATTCCTGAAGCTGAGACAAGTTATGTTCCAGAGTTCCATTATCCACAACACCACGGTGCATTCATGGAGCACTGCAGCTTTATTGATCTACTCTTTGAACAGGGGCCAGAAAGTTATCGATACCTCAAAAACTAAACACATTAACGGTTAGCCCATTCAGGTAAGACCCCAATTTCTACCCCAAATACGAAGCCAAAAAATGTGAGTGCACCGAGGGATAGTAACGCGATAAAAAGCAGATTAAGCAACAGGCCAGCCCTACTCATTTCAGGGATGGTAATTCGTCCACTTCCATAAACTATAGCGTTGGGTGGTGTTGCCACGGGAAGCATAAAAGCGCAACTAGCCGCAAGTACGGTTGGTATTGCAAACAGTAAGGGATTCTCCCCTAATCCTATTGCTATTGATGCCAATATAGGCAAAAAGGTAGCGGTGGATGCAGTATTACTAGTCATTTCAGTTAAAAATACCATCAGGCTAATCACAATAACCACCAAGAAAACGATAGGCCAATTTTGTAAACTACCAATTCCACTACCGATCCAAGCAGCTAGACCTGTTGAGCTAATGGCTGAAGCCATGCTAAGCCCTCCACCAAACAATAACAAGATACCCCATGGTAGGCGCTGCGCATCTTTCCATTCCAAAATACCCTGGTAATTCCCTCCTTGTTCATCATCATTAGCAGACGAATCATTAGCCGCATCTGAATCGATATCGTCTGAGCTTTGATCCACATCTTTGCGTTGTTTACCTGCTGGTACTAAAAACAGCGCAACCCCTATGGCAATAGCGATTCCCGCATCCGATAAACCAGGCAGATAGGGCGTTAACGATGGTCTGAACATCCATAGTAGGGCCGCTGAAACGAAGAGAATACCTACTTTTTTCTCTTGATTGGTCATTTTACCCAGCTGGTTTAATTCTCTTGCAATTAGCCCTTTACCCCCAGGTATTTCGGTAATTCTAATAGGATACATACATTGGGTAAGCACAAAGTAGAGCAGTGGAATAGACACCAATAAAAGGGGGACCCCCACTTTCATCCACTCCAAAAAACCAATTTCAACTCCATAATTCTCCAACATAAAAGCTGCTAGTAGAGCATTAGGTGGAGTACCAATAAGCGTACCCATTCCCCCAATATTACAAGCATAAGCAATACTGAGTATGAGAGCGAGCTCAAAATTTGTTTTTTCTTTGGTTGAATTCGAAGCTGAAGGATCAGCATCTTCCATTCCTCTATCTATTAGTGCGAGTATGGAAAGAGCTATAGGTAACATCATAATAGCCGTAGCGGTGTTACTTACCCACATACTAAGCAAAGCTGCTGCGACAATAAATCCTAAAATAATGGATTTGGGTGCCACACCGACCCTAGATACAATAACCAGGGCTACTCTACGATGTAAATCCCATTTTTCCATGGCAATAGCTAGAATAAAGCCTCCCAAAAAAAGAAATATTAGCGGATTGGCATAAGGCGCCGTAGTTGCCGCTATTGCTTGCACCCCAAGTAAAGGGAATAGAACAATAGGCACCAGAGCAGTAACTGAAATAGGTACCGCTTCGGTAATCCACCAAATACCCATAAAAACCGTAACTGCAGCGGCATACCACCCTTCCTGGCTAAGCCCTTCAGGTGGTGATAGAAGAAGCATGATAATGAGCACTAGAGTGCCCGAGATCATGCCAAAACGCCCTAAATCAATGTTTCTAATCATCTAACCAATACTCTAAATAAGGTATGTTATATATGCTTGTCCAACCAAAAATGCGTAATCCATTGCTCATTTGCCAGATAGCCGGACGAAATCCACCTTCCCGTTTTGGTAAATGACTAGCCTCTTCTAAGGCTTCTGATAGAACTGCTTGATTTGCATAGTTCCAGAGGTTTTTCTCTAATGGATCATTCTTTAGAGTTTGGGCTCGCTGGACTGCTTCCTCTAACAGGCTCTGTTCTCCAGAATACTCATACCCTAATACTAGGCTACTAATTGAAGATAAATAAGACTCCATATCATGATTATATGGTGGAACATCTCGTACTCGAATAGCATGATCGATGATCGATTGTTGGTATCGAGGCTCGTCTGTCATTTGGATAACCTTTCTCATACCATTACTCACGTAGACTTGGGAATAACCATAGCGATTGATGACGATAGAATGACCTTGATCAGTGTTATATTGAAGCTGTATCATTCGTTCAACACGATCCATTAATTCGGTAGTATAGACGGGATCTTTTGTAGCATCTACCACTTCTGCTAAATTCCATACCGATAAATATAGCCTGCGACCTGTCAGTCCATGCTCGTCGAATACCCTTTTTACATAATAATTAGCTGTTCCTTTGGCAACTTCTAAACCTCTATGATTTCCATCCAAGTAATAGGATGATACCCATCCAGCCACCCATACATGAGCACTCAGTAACGAAGTGTAATGTTGATCGGCATGACGACGCCCCATACCAATATAAGGTGAACCTTTCGGTTGAGCAGCCCATTGTAAGGCATGAAGAGATTCATTAGTATCTCCGACATACTCTGGATCTTTAGGCCAGTGTACATTGTCTACATCCATAGTATGTTTGGAAGTGGCTTTGGCCACTCTGTAATAATCTGGATTTCCAGTGCGAATAAATTGCAACCACCACATGTAGTCATTAGCTGGCTCGTTATTGGTCCACATTTGCCATTCATTCCGGTAATAATAGGTAAGAAAGTCACCATAGTTGAGCATTCCATACCAAGGCTCCCATTGCTGGTTGTATCGCATCCACTCAAATTTATGGTCTAGATGTCGCTCATAATCAGCAAAGGCATCTGAGGCAGCAGCCATCTTACCAAAAGCCTCTGATTTTGCATACCATTCAGGGCTAGCATGAGCCACAGGTGGTTTCATAAGTATTTTTACCTGATTAGCTGCATCTACTAAAGGTTGAGCTGAGCCTGATCTTGCCTTATCAGCAGTATGAAAGTAGAAAATCATATCGGTAGTTTTAGCTAAGCCTTGTGCAAAATTGGCGATCATTCCACTATCGGTATTGTTGTCTTGTTTTGCAAAACTCATCGGCTCTACGTTGGGAGTCCATGCATAAGCATGTAAAGTTTTTGCGGCATCATCCACAAACAATTCTTTTGGATATTCCTCGAAAAAGTGTTCAAATGCTACCGTGATACCCCGTTCATCATCAGCTACGGTTACCCACCCTGGCGCCCGCTCTGCCGTTGACTCTGATTCTCCATTTATCCCCCAACTTACCTCAAATACTCCTTCCATTCGAGCATCCGACCTAGAATTTGCCAACGGTGGTATTTGCGAAGGATTAGGTCCCGACTGCAATAGTGAAAAAGCCTTCTCCCCTTTTAAGGAAACTGTATAGGATTCGGTCGACTCCGGTCCATACCAAGCCTCTTTGTAGGCTTCGGTGTATACATTTGGATTATCTTTGAGCTTATAATCCAATCGTAGTCCCAATGCTGCAATACGATCATTAGCTTGGGTAAAGCCTTGATCTTGACTCAGTGGCTCCTCATCGATGATATCTTCCATTTGCGTTGCGATGGCCTCGTATTCTCCCGACTGCTTCTCGTGTTTATCGGGCACACCGGTATAAACAAAGGTATGCTGAACACGAACATAACTCTTTCCTGCGTAGGCATAAATACGCATAACGAAAGGAGCTGAATTATTGTCCTCTCGTGCATATTGATACTCCCCTTCAACCCTGATAATCGCAAGTAGCGGTCCAGTACCTAGTTCCTTAACTGTACGAGTCACAACCGCTTTAGAGGGGTCCAAGCCAGCATCATCCAGTATATCCAAGAAATTAGCGCGTTGGGCTGCACCTGTGGCGATTATATCATCCTCGTCAAATCCGTCCCCTTCTAAGTCTAGTTCTACTTTGTCCATAAATCCACTACTTGGAGGGGTATTGAAATAACCTCCACCCATTCCTTTTTCGATGGTGAAACGCAGTGGTCCCGTATTCACTTCCACTTCTCCGGTTGGACGTTGGTTATTGTTGACCTTGACTATCTGATCATACAAACGTCCATTTCGAACATCCTCACCATATTCAACGCTATACGAATCTTCCTCACCTGAAAAGAAAAATACCCAAATCCATTTGATTGAAGCATCTGCCGGATCCCAAGTGCTTACCTTGGTAATTTGAGACGGAATTTCTTGCCCACGAGCGTTTAGCACTCTCACGTGATCTGGTGAATATAGAGTGCCTTCTGGAATGGGTATACCTAGTAATTGAGGCATATCTGCTACATTATCTTTAACTTCTACAGGAATAGTGTACGATGTACTTTGGGCTTGTACATCCGCCTGTGTATATAGAGTAAAAACTCCGAGCAACAACAGAATGATTGATTTTAAAGTGAATTTTCGTTGATTTTTCATGGTAGCATTCCTTCGTTTGTAAGGTAAAATAGAGAGGTAGAGTGAGTATTGGTTTAGGGCCCTTGTTTCGTTGAATCATGCGCTAATGCTGCGGCACCGAGTACCGCAACATGTTCTAAGGTTGAGGGCAATATGCGGAGATTAGTGAGGGAATTAGGATAGGCGAAACTTTCTAAGCCATTCCAAACTTTTTCTTCTATAAAAGACCATACCTTTGCAGTAGCTCCGCCAAGCAGTATGATTTCAGGGTCGTAGGCATATAATACGGCCTTAATACCTTCAGAAATGTGGTGAGCATAGTCGGCGTACTTAGCTATGGCCTCATCGTCTCCATTTTGGGCTTTTTTATACACTGAATCGCCTGTTTCGCCAAAAAAGCGTTCGAAAAATTGCCCGGAGCAATAGTGTTCAAGTATAGATCCTTTATAAGGAAGCATGCCCACTTCTCCGGCTCCGCAGTTAGTACCAGAAACCAAGGTTCCATTGAGCACTACTCCCGCACCAAAACCGGTACCTATTATTAAGCCAATAACATTGCTTTTTCCTTTGGCCTGTCCGTAATACCGCTCTCCGAGCACAAAACAATTCGCATCGTTATTCACCGAGGTAGGCACTGAAAATCGTGCTTCCATGATATCTTTTAGATGTACTTCTTTCCAAGAGGGTATATTTTGAACAGCATAGACAATGCCTCTTTCCACATCTACCACACTTGGAACACCAATTCCAATAGAACAAATTGCTGGATGCCAACATAACTCAATGAGTGAAGCCATTTGCCGGACTAAGGTATTAGGATCATCGGATTGATCGATAGAAGCTTCGTGTAAGGCTTTGATTACTCCTTCATGAACCCGCCCTACGCGTATGTTTGTAGCCCCTAAATCGACACCTAGCAGCATGACTAATTATCTTTTGAACCGAATTCTATGGTTTTGTTAGTAAATATGGGATTAGCCCAAAATCCTATGCTTAAGATATATCCGTAAGTTAGAAATAAGAATATCATCCCGACTCGAAGGCCAAATACATCACCTAGTGAGCCCACAATTAAAGGGACAATCGCTCCACCAGCTATGCCTGTTACCAGAATACCAGAAAAGGAACCGTGATGTTCTTCCATGGAATTAAGGGCTAAAGAGAAAATAATGGGCCACATGACAGCAATAAAGAAACCAATAGCGGGGAATGCAACTCTGGCTACGTTTGCTGAGCCAAATAGTGCAGCAGCCAAACAGATAAGTACGATGGAGGTGAATAAAATTAGTACTTTGCGGGAGTCCATAATTTTTAACAAAAACAGACCTAATACTGTACCAGCTGTCATTAATCCCCAAAATGTTGACACTGCAGAAGCACCTTCCGTTTGTGGATCTAGTCCATGGTAGGTAGATAAAAATTCTGACATCCAGTTGGCCACACCTTGTTCGGTACCTACGTAGCAAAATATTCCGAAGAAGAATAATAGTACTTTTTTGTTCTTCAATAAATCGATGTGAGTTTGTAAAGCACCTATTTTTTCGTCATCTGTTTTAATTACTATAGGAAATTTAGAAACCGCTATTACGACCATCATAGCTAATGAAATGAGTGCAAATAGCCAGTATAATGATACCCATGGTAAGTTATCTGGAACTACACTGCTTAAGACTTGTAGAAACCATCCGTTATCGGCTTGTCCCATATTTAGTACCAAATAGGAATACACTAGAGGACTTAAAAATGAAGCGGCCCCAAAAAACAACTGGCCAATCAACGAATTAAAGGCAAAATGCTCTTCCCCACCGGATACCCGGAGTAAGGGGTTAATGGCTACTTGCAGCATAGCCATACCGGTTCCAATTAAAAATAGGGACAATACAGCCACCCGATAGCTAGGGATTAAAGAAAATAGTAATGCTCCAAAAAAGGCCACTCCAAAAGCTAAAATCATGACTTTTTTCTCGGCATAGCGCTCTATGAGTATTCCAGCAGGAATCGACATTACTCCATAGGCTATAAAAAAAGCGAAAGGTAGCAAGGCTACCAAGGTAAGACTAAGCTCGAAATCCTCGATAATCTCTGGTACTAAAGGACCAATAATGTTGGTTAAAAACGAAATCACAAAAAAAGTGAGCAGGATGAGCCATACCATATAATAATTACGAGGCATAGTATTGGTTAATTTGGTATGTGTAAAAAGTGAAACCTTATCACAGGATTCACATAAAGATTTTAATTGTCGTTGAGCATTGGGAAGATTGCTCGAATTTCTTCGTCACTTGGCTGATGGCCATATTCACATATTTCGAACGATTCAACAAATCTGAACGAGGCCGCTTTTTCTTTACCATACCACTTTTCTAAACTTATTCTCTGTAAATCGGATATGCTACTACGGTTAGTATATAAGTTTATCAAATATGAAAATCGCTCTTCTGCACTTTCTGGTACTTCATCTAATCTCCCTCCCACCCAAGGAAGCCATTCATACATCTGTGACTCATGTGCATCTAGACCTCTAACTTTCTGTTCAAATACGGCATCTATTCCTATAACAATATCAGGAGAAAATGGATTAGGTTTCTGAAATCGATCATTCATGTATAAAAATACAGGATTTTTTGTCAAAGGAGGAGTATCCGGTGTCACGTTTGGCACGACCACCATATAAGCGACATCTTGTACTAATACACCTGCATAACGGTGATCGGGATGATAGTCATTTGGCCGAAGACCTAATACCACATCCGCATTCCAATTACGTATTTCACGAATAACCTGTTGACGAATATGTAGTTCTGGTAGAAGTTCACCATCATGATTATCTAATACTTTATACTCTGCAATTCCTAATTGTCGTGCAGCTTCTTGAGCCTCTGCTCTTCTTCTTTTAGCTAACATACCTCCACCCTCTTCGTGATGGCCTGCATCTCCATTTGTAATAGAAACAAACTTCACATTATGTCCCATTTTAGCCATCATAGCTGCTGTCCCACCCATTTTTGAATCCCCATCATCTGGATGAGCAAAAACAGCAATAATATTTAAGGGTCCATCTTGGATTTGTGCGTAAGCGCCTGTGGACAAGAGACCAACAAGCATCAAAAGTAGTAATGATTTCATAATTAGTGGTTCTAAGTTTGATTAATTAAACGTTTTACAAAGAATCTATTTATTAGTAGAAAATTCCATAAGTAAAAAAAACCGGGATACCTTTTTGGGCACCCCGGTTAAGGTCATCTTTATTAATTAATGTTCCGCGTTTTGAGACATTTCATCTGGGGCAACATCAATTTGGCTTTGAGGTATTGGAAATAGTAATGTTACTGATCCTTCACCTATACCCAAGTGTGATGCCATCACGCTCTTTGCTTTCCCATGACGCAGAAGATCTGGCCAGCGCTTATTTTCGAACGCTAACTCAACTCTACGCTCTTGGAGCAATTTATCATCATAAGAACCTGGGGTTGTTCCATCAATAGCTGCTAGGCCGGCACGTGCACGCACCTGGTTAATGTAACCATAACCTTCTGCACCTTCACCAACCGCCTCAGCAAGATTCAACAGAACTTCTGCATATCTAATTTCTACCCAGTTTACATCCGAATCGAATGGCGAACTTGGTGAGTCTTCATATTTTTCGACGGTTGCACTATCTGAGAGGGTAGCTGCTTGTCGCAAATCACCCACTTCGTAAGAATCAATGAAGTCTTGAGTGACTGTTTGTGGCGCAACACCACCACCAACACCACCAGCTACGCCGGAGGCAGTAAACATATCAGTAAATGAACTACCTTCACCAACATTACCACTCATAAATTCTACTTGAAAAAGGATTTCGCTACTGCCTTCATTCCCTGGACCCCAAATATCAGCATAGTTTGCTTCTAATGAATACACATTTGAAGATACAACTCGCTTGAGTGGTGCCACAGCAGACGCTTTATCACCAGCTTGTAAGTGTACACGTCCTAATAATGCGGCAGCGGCCCCTGAACTCACGCGACCGGTAGAAGGTAAGAGTCCTTCAGCAGCAGTTAAGTCAGTAGCTATTTGAGTCATCACCTCAGTAGCAGAAACTTGATTCAGATTCATATTTTGGGGGGCTGTAACCTCAGCTGTAATTAGAGGTACGTTCCCAAAGATTACTGCCAAATGATAATATAACATAGATCGAATGAAGTGAGCTTCACCTTTAATTCTATTTTTAACGTCATCACTTGTGAAAGTAACATCATCTATTCGTGAAATAATAGTATTTGCTCTTGCAATACCATCATAGGAAGCTATCCAAGAGTCATTCAATTCACTTGCAGTTGGTATTTCTGCAAATTTATCGATGTCTTCAAGAGTCTCAGCTAACCCGGTAGCTCCGCCACCATTAGCTGTATTATCAGCTCGCATTTCCATGAATAGAACATATTTAACACCGAATGTTCCATTAGATTGTAAAGCATCAAAAGCTCCATTTATGGCAACTTCAAAATCAGATTGCGTTTTGTAGTAGTTGACCACATTTCTTTCAGATATTGGTCCTAATACTGTAAAGTCATCGCTACATGAGATAAACAGTAAAGGGAGTAGTAGTGTAAGTATTAATTTTTTCATGACTATTTCCTTATTTATCGTTGCGATTAAAATGCGAGGTCTATACCAACCTGAACTGTTCTAGACAATGGATAAGCTCCATAATCCTGACCAGGTGTTAGACTGCTGTTTCTTTGAATATTTACTTCAGGATTAAATCCTATGTAATCAGTAAATATTGCTAAATTTGTCATAGCCGTATAAATCCTTGCTCGTGAAAATGCACCATTTAAGAAGTCTTCTGGGAGAGTATAACCAAATGATAAATTTTTGATTTTTAGATAACTACCATCTTCAACCTGATAGCTAGATGGTCTATTGTTGTTACCATGTGTGTTACCTCTTCTATCAGCTCTTGGGTGTATACCATTACCAGGATCTGATTCTGATCTCCAACGATCATTAAGAACGGCATAGGAACCAAAATTAGCTTCACCATTTTTCAGGTGGCGCGCTGTTAAATTTAGAACCTCACGACCCATTACACCTTGTATAAAGATGTTTAAGTCAAAGTTTTTATAGTTAAATCTATTGGTTATACCATAAGTATAATCAGGATGGTAACTACCTGTTACAGTTCGATCATCAGATGTAATTTTACCGTCATCATTGATATCTTTAAACCTAAAATCGCCAGGTCTTGCACCTCCTGAACCGACCAATTCATCTACAAGTGCTGCATCAATTTCTGCTTGATTCTGGTAAATACCATCAACAACATATCCATAATAACTCCCTATTGGATCACCAATACGGGTTATATGACGAGCACCAGCAACACCACTGCTAAGAATATCATCACCTTCTGGACCAAGTTTAGTTACGGTATTTTCATTAGCTGCAAAGTTGAAATCAGTAGCCCAATTGAATTGCCCTACCATATTTCTACTAGTTAAAGAAAATTCAAAACCTTTGTTCTCCACTTCACCAATATTGGTCAAAGCCACATCAAATCCACTTGCAGCAGGTACGGTCACAAATAATAATAAATCTTGTGTGGTTGAGTTATATACATCTACTGAACCATAAATTCTATCATTGAGTAGAGCATAGTCCACACCAAAATTTGTTTGATATGTAGTTTCCCACGTTAGATCAGCATTGCTGGAAGTACTCGGTGCTACACCATTAATTTGAGAAGAACCATCCACATAATTAGCTCCACCAAGTAAACCGATAGCGCCATAATTAGGTATCTCAAAGTTACCAGTAACTCCATAACTAGCTCTGAATTTCAATTCACTAATCTCATCAACACCACTTAAAAAGCTCTCTTGATTAGCTCTCCATCCAAGTGAGAATGATGGAAAAATACCAGTCTGGTTATTAGCACCAAATCTAGACGATCTATCCGAACGAACAGTCGCTGTCAATAAATATTTGTCCTGAAATACGTAGTTTAGTCTTGCAAGAGCTGAAACTAGACTCCATTCCTCAATTACTTCCTCACCACTATTCACAATACCGCCATTAATGGTAGTTATTTGATCATCAGTAAACCCATTGGACTCTATTACACTTCGTTCAATACGTTCTTTTTGGGCAGTATAACCTGCTATCAAATTCACCTTGTGGTACATTCCAAAATTATTAGAATAATTGACCGTATTCTCCCAGATCCAATTAAATAAATTACCCGAACCAGTTTGAGCAAATGGCTGTGGAGAACTCTGTGTTCTATAGAGAAACTCTGTGCCTCTATAAAAACTTTGCTGCATAGTCTCTACGTTGTAACCCAATAAGGATTTAAATGTGATATTTTCATTAAGATTGTAATCTGTAAACATATTGCCAAAAACACGAGTATTTTGAATGTCTTCGCTAATATATTTCATGATAGCTAGAGGATTACTTGCAGATGAGGTACCACCACCCAAAAAGCCTTGATTATTTCGTTGATTAATAGTTCCATCATCATTGTATGGTGCTACTACTGGCGAATGAACCATTGCGGAATATACTATCCCAGGAGGTTGACCAAAATACGCTGCATTAGCTGGTAGACGATCATGCTGGGCTAAGGCTGAATTCATGTTAGCACCAATAGTAAGATCATCATTCATCTTATGCGTTAAACCCAATCGCAGTGTATAACGTTGGAATGCGGAACCTTCAATAATCCCTTCTTGGTCCAAATAACCTGTAGAAAAAGCATATGTCGTGCTAGAATTTCCACCGCTAATGGATAAATCATAATTTTGCATAGATGCAGGACTAAAAATTAAATCTAGCCAATCTGTATCCGTTCCATTCCAATTAACATACTGTTCAGGAATTAAGAAATGAGATACGTTTGGTCGACCTGCATTTGTATTTGGATCATAATCTGGGTTAGCAGCTTGGTTACCAACTTCTATTTCTTGTAGATAATTATTGTTACGAGATTCTTTTGTGTATTGAATTAGCTCCGCAGCATTCATCATATCAGGCTTATTAAATACATTGGAAACGCCCAAATAAGAACTAAAATTAACAGATGTTTTACCTGCTGTACCTTGCTTAGTAGTAATTAAAATAACCCCATTAGATCCCCTAGAACCATAAATTGCAGCAGCTGAAGCATCTTTTAGAACTTCAATAGATTCTATATCATTTGGATTTATCGTAGCTAATGGATTCGCACTAGGTGGTTGAAACGATGAACGCTGACTCCCAATATTGGATTGTAAATTTCGATTTGTTGTAATTGGAACACCATCTATTACATAGAGAGGAGAATTTCCTGCTGAAATAGAACCTGTACCACGTATAGTAATCTGTGGAGATGCTCCTGGCTCCCCTGTTGACTCTGCTACATTTACTCCTGCCATTCTACCTTGCAAAGCATTTTCAAAACTAGAAACAGGAATATTTTGAATTTCTTCAGAACGAACGGAAGTAATTGCTCCTGTCACTTCCTGTCGTTGTTGAGTACCGTATCCAACTACCACTAGGTCATCCAAAAACAGTATATCTTGCTCCAGGCTTACATCAATGACAGATCGACCATTTACAGGAACTTCTACTGTTATATAACCTAAATAACTGAATTGTAGAATTTCAGCATCATCTGGGACGTTTAAGGAATATTCTCCTTCAGCATTGGTACTGGTACCAATAGTTGTACCCAATACAATAACATTTGCTGCAGGGATTGGCTCTCCTGTTTGTGCGTCTGTAACAGTTCCTGTCACATCAATGATTCTATAATTATCATTAGAATTATAGGCTAATTGTGTAGTTTCTGACTCAAAATTACTCACTTGAGCATGTACCAATGAACTACCTACATGTGTAATAAAAATTGATACTAGAGCACACAAAGATGCAATAGACCATACCTTTACATATTGTTTATTCATAGTGTTTTTTTTTTGTGATTATAAGACAACCTTATTTGGATGACCAGATAATTGGAAGCGCTTCTAATACAATAACCACTTTATATTAATTAATTGCAAATAGTGAAACTGTAATAAGTTACAAGTATTTGAATGTTTCATTATTGGCCAATAATGGGAATCCAATTTTTATTGATTAGCTATTCATTTTTTGTGGTTTCAGAAAACTTAGAGCCTTTTGGGGGTCTATAGGGCTGAAAAGGGATTTTAAGCAAATTAGCCACATCTTCATGTTCCTTAGGATCCATGTGCGTGTCAATACCATAAATTAATTTAGTGGAGTCATCTACCTGAGCAAAAGTACCAAATAGGCGATCCCAAATAGCAAATATATTACCATAATTGGTATCTGTATAAGGCTGAGTATAGTGATGATGCACCTTATGCATGTTTGGGGTTACTAAAACCCACGATAGCCTTCGATCCATTTTCAATGGTAAACGAATATTAGCATGATTAAAATGAGTAAAGAAAGCAGAACAGGTTTGGTATAAAAATACCATCCAAATCGGGGCACCTACCACAATTACACCAAGTATTGTAAAAAGCATTCGAAATAAAGCTTCTCCTGGATGATGTCTTAGCCCGGTGGTCACATCCACATGAGTATCGCTATGATGAACCAAGTGAAACTTCCATAGAAATTTTACTTTATGTTCGACCAAATGCACCAAATAAGCACCAAAGAAATCAAGTAACAGAACAGCCAAAATAGCCTGTACCCATAACGGCATCTTAATCCAGTGTATCAGTCCTATTTGCTGAGTACTTACCCAATCAGAACTCCACAAAAGTATCCCGGCAAAGCCCAGTCCAATGAGGACGAAAAACAGAGTTAGTACTCCGTTGATTAGCGCGTGTCGTACTTTTTGGTAGCCGATTTCAAAGAGTGGAAATGCTCCCTCAATAATCCAAAAAATGAGAATACCTCCCACCAAAATTCCAGCACGAAAGGTGGAAGGTATATGTTCAAAAAAATCGATAAACGATTCCATAGTTTGGATTAGTTATCCTCACCTGTAAGTGACTTAAAAGGGCTTAAATCGGCCTCATTAACTACAGTCTCGTATGCTGGCCAATCTTCTTCTAAGAATCCTTCAATAGTTTCCATTGCTTCTGTAACTGCCTCCTTGGCTAATCGTAATAGATTTTGCTCAGTAACGCCTGGACCATCGATATCATTACCCAAGTAACGACCTGCTCCATAAAGACGTGACATTACGGTAACCTCTGGGTTTCTGACGATGCCTTGACGATCATCATCATTACTACCAAAAATCATGTTAAATATAGCCTCTAATTCCTCGGTTGTTGCTTTATGAGCATCACGAACTGCTTTGAGTTCATCAGCAGACCTTGGATCTGCATCTATTAGACCCTTATTCACCTTCATAATGGATTCTGCTGTTACTAGAGATTGAACGGCTTCAGCTAATTCAGCGCCCAGCGTACCCGCCTCATCTTCTAATTCAGCTGTGGCTTCCAAAGCTTCCATCGGCATCTCAATTCGAGGGTCATAATGCACGGTAACCATAGTTGAATCTTTACTACCAGCGTAGCTCATGACAATTTTATAGGTACCTGGCAATACACTCCCACCTCGGGGTTCTGGCATGTTTGGACGAACAGCTCTGCGCGATGGACGCTGCATTCCTTTACGATCTAGACCCCATTGCATACGATTTACACCATTGTGCTCTGGAGTTACCTCAAAATTGCGAATATTTTCATCTGATTCATTGAAGATAGCCACTTTAACTTGCTCCTCATCCGACTCTCTTCTTCCCCATGAACGACTGCTATTAGCAGGAGCATCCGCTTTTTCAGACTTTTTGGACAACTCTCTATTCACCGAATACGTGATCATGGCGCCTCGAGGTCTATTATCACCTGAATACATAGCGTCGGCAGCAAAACGAGTTCCCATTGCTTGACGCCAGTTTGCTAAATACGCATTTGGACTACTAAAGACTTTTATTGGTTTATTCAGCTCGTCTAATCCCGCAGCTGCTAATTCTCGAAGTGGCCGGATATCATCAAATACCCAAAAAGAGCGACCAAACGTACCAATTACAAGGTCATGTTCACGTGGATGAATAACCATGTCATAGGTAGAAACGGTTGGGTACCCATTGGTCCATCTAGTCCAATTATCTCCCCCATCTATGGTGAAGTAAAGTCCGAACTCAGTCCCTACAAACATAAGATTTGATTCAACTAAATCCTGCACAAAAGAAAGAGCATACCCTTCTAGGCCTTTACCCTCAACAATATTGGTCCACTTTTTCCCATAGTTGGTGGTATGCACTAAATAAGGTGTCCAGTCTCCACGGCGATAATTATTGATAACCGCTACCGCTTCACCTGCGTTAAAACGAGATGCTTTTACCTGAGCCACATAACTACCCTCAGGAATATCTTTGAAATTATCAGCGGTATTGGTCCAATTTTCTCCTCCATCGGTGGTTATTTGAATGTTACCATCATCCGTACCTACCCAAATAACATTTGCTTCAACCGGGCTAGGCTCAATGGCCAGGATAGTGGTATGATTTTCAGCACCGGTAGCGTCCATGGTTAACCCACCACTCTCGTGCTGCATTTGCTTTGTGGTGTCGTTTGTAGTTAGATCAGGAGATATAATGGTCCAACTCTCTCCTCGATCGGTACTTATGTGTACATATTGGCTGCCAAAATAGATGGTCTCCTCATCAAAAGGATCAAAATTGATGGCCGCATTCCAGTTAAACCGTAAATTTTCTCCATCGGGATGGGTTGGTTTAACAAAGCGGGCGGTTCCGGTCTTTCGATCAACTCGTCCCACATTACCTTGTTGTGACATCGCATAAAGATATCGAGAATCGCTTGGATCCATCATCACATCAAAACCATCTCCAAAAAATAACTCATCCCAATACGCGTTTCGAATTCCCCCATCTCTCCACACGTAAGCAGGACCTTCCCATGAACCATTATCCTGCATACCACCGTATACATTATAAGGGATTTCCATATCTACGTTAACATGGTAATACTGGCCAACAGGAATATTTTCAGCAAAGCGCCATGTTATACCGCCATCATGTGAAATATTAAGTCCTCCATCGTTTCCTTGAACAATAAAACCAGGATTTGTTGGGCTCATCCAAAAAGCATGGTGATCTGGGTGAACCCAGTTGTAGAAAGGATAAAGACTTTCAAAGCTTTTCGCTCCATCCTCACTTACAGACATATAAGTAAAGATACTAAAGACTCGATTTTCATTAAATGGATCTACATAGATTTCAGAATAATAGAAAGGTCGGTTTCCTACATCGGAATCATCTTTAACCGTCTGGCGTAACTCCCAACTAAAACCACCATCCTCACTTCTGTAAATAGCGTTTGCACTGGACTCGATGATTGCATACACAATGTTTGGTTTAGAGGATGAAAATGCGATCCCCATTCTTCCTAATTCCCCTTCTGGCATTCCATCCTCGTCAGTGATTTCGTTCCAAGTTTCACCACCATCTAAAGTCATAAACATTCCGGAACCTTCACCACCAGATTTAAAAAACCAAGGCCAACGACGAAACTCCCACATATTTACCAATATTTTGTTGGGGTTGCTTGGATCCATCACCATATCACCAACACCCGTACGGCTGTTCACATAAAGAATTTTGTCCCATGTTTTACCGCCATCGGTTGTTTTGTACACACCACGATGCTCGCTGTCGGCCCATGCATCACCCTGTCCACCAACCCAAACAGTATTTGGGTCAGTAGGATGTACAATGATTCGATGGATATTACGAACCCCCTCTAGACCTGTAAATTCAAAACTACGCCCTCCATCTAAACTACGGTATACACCAGCGCCTGAAGTCTGAGAGTTACGGGGATTACCTTCGCCAGTGCCCACCCAAACAATATCTGGACTGGCTTGGTAAATATCGATTGCACCGATAGAAGCCACGCCATAATCATCAAATATTGGCTCCCAGGCTACTCCACCACTCATCGATTTCCAAATACCTCCAGATGCAGAACCAGCATACATGATGTCATGATTAGATTCTACTACATCGATGGCGGTAATCCTCCCCGACATCCCTGCTGGTCCAATATTACGGGGCTCTATGGATTTCAATAATTCCATATCTACCTGCTGAGCAGTTAGCATTGTAGACAGAGTAACAACTAAGGCTACATTAAAAAGAAAAATTCGTTGTAAGACTTTCATATTCAGAAGAGTTTGGTTAGAAAAACTATAGGCGCTGTTGACCTACTATAAATGTGAAAAAAAAGTCTCCTGGACCACAGGAGACTTCATAAAATAAAATTTTATTAATCATTCTCATCAAGAATGTTGTCAATTCGGGCGATGGTATCTTGCAAGTGTACACGAGTAGCCCGGTCTATATTACCTGCACTGATTCTTCGTTCAGAATCTCTGCGTAATAAAGTTAGCTGATTACGTACGGCTGGTCTGATATCAGATTGACTTACATCTACACGTGAGCTAAAGAATCCTGATGGCTCTTGGGTCATCATATACTCCATTCGCTCTAGAAAGGCTCGTTGTAGGTGCCGGCGATGTACATTTATATTTTCATTGGAACGTAATTCACTAAATATACCATTGCGCAAATCATCCATCATCTCAAAAAGAGTATAGGTATCGGCGTCAGTACGAGTTTCTGCTTCGGTTAAACGAGCGATTCTAGCTGGATTTAGCACCCCATTAAGTACACCTGACTGTGCTGAGCGAAAAGTTTCGACAGCGGTAGATTCATTAATTCGGTCTAATATGTCTCTGTTAAATGCCCAGGTTGGCGTAGAGAAGGCATATTCTTGGAGAAACTTCATTGATCGTCGCTGATCTATTTCATCCACAACTTCGTAGACAACCCCATCCTGATCGAATGTTTTGTAGGTTTCGTATACACCTCCAATATAGGTAGTAACATGCCCCATATATCGTCTCCACTGTGAAATAACATTACTGTAAAGCTCGGCTAAATCATCATAGTCCTGACCTGGTTTTTCTATCCACTCAATGAGGTTGCCAGTGATACGCTCCAAATTTGCAATCCCTAATTCACTGGCTTCCATCGCATCATCACCTATAGCTTCAGTTTGTGAACGAGGATCAGAACCATTAGCATACCCAAAGAAATAAAGTGGATCGTCGCCATTAGCCATTATCATGTTATGAAGAATTTCATTTTCATCATCAGCTTCTTCCACGTCGGGAAACCATCTATACCCCCAATTGATCGACCAAACATCATATTCTCCTACCATTGGGAAGAAATTTGTAACGCCATCGCCTGGTTGTGCGACATAATTGAATCGCGCATAATCCATAATCGATGGGGCTACCCCGTGGGTGTTTGTAAACTCCGGGTCGCGCAATTGTTCAACTGTATAGCCAGCACTAGAACCCATATTATGTGGTAAACCTAATGTGTGACCAACCTCATGCGCAGATACAAAGCGGACCAACTCACCCATTAATTCAGTATCAAAATCTACATTTCGAGCATCTGTATTCACCGCGGCTGTCTGTATAAAGAACCAGTTCCGTAATAGGTTCATCACGTTATGATACCATAAAATATCACTTTCTAAGATTTGACCCGTTCTTGGGTCATGCACATGTGGACCTTGTGCATTTTGGATAGGATTGGTAATGTAGCGTATAACCGAGTATCGAACATCTTCTGGTGAAAACTCAGGATCTTCTTCTGGAGTTGGAGCCTCACGACCGATAATAGCATTTTTGAACCCTGCCGCTTCAAAAGCTATATTCCAATCTTCGATTCCTTGAATGAGGTATTTTCTCCATTTTTCAGGGGTTGCTGGATCCAAATAATATATAATGGGCTCTTCTGGCGCAACTAACTCACCTCTCAGATATGCTTCTTTATCTGATGGAACTAATTTCCAACGAGTAATATATCTGTTTTGATCTGCTCGATGTTTTTCTGAACTATAATCATATTGAGAAATCGAGAAATAGCCTACTCTCATATCGTGATTTCGAGGTGTATGAGGTTCTTCTGGCAGTAGAATCATTGACTGATTCATTTCTAAAGAAATTGTTCCAGTTGTAGCATCATCTGGTGGATTTGCTGCATCATAGGTTAACACATGTCGTACTTCTAAATTCTCTGGGTAACTGGCCATCCGTTCGATAAAGGTTCTTGAGCCATCTAGTCTTCTTACCTGAAAATTTCTACGCTGAAATGAACTCATTCCACTTAACAAAGGTACGTCAGAGGTATATAGACCAGATACATCAATCACGATAGAGGAACTATCATCGCTCATGGTTTCGATCTTAAAGGTAGCAACTACAGGTTCGAAATTATTGTTTTTAACAGAATTATAAACTGGATCATCCGCATCAGCTACACTCGAGTATGAAACATGACGTAGGAGTATTTTCTTCTCTTTTTGTTGCCAACGAATCACCTGCTGAGAACGAGCCTTTTGTCCGGCCCCACCAAAGCTTAAGTTTTGTGTTGTTCCTGCTACTCTACTAACCAACAGCATTTCTCGCTCGAGCATTTCCATTGGAATCTCGAAATAGTATTTGCCATCTACTTTATGAACAGTAAACACCCCTTCATCAGATATCGCTTTATCCGTTATTACCTCGGAAAAGGCCTTCATGTCTCCTTTTTTGGAAGGTGGTTTTGGAGCGCTAGCCGTAGGTTTTGGCGCTTCTGCTTTTTTAAAGGTCGAACAAGCCGAGAACGTGAATGTTGACACTATGAATAATATAGCTAAGCGCCATATTGTTGGTTTACCGTAGTTCATGCTAATGGGTTTCGTTATATTTAACAATGAATTGAAATTCAAATTCTTGTATGATTCAACACGTTGAGTATTTCAGATAATAAAACATGGTAGCTTGTCAAGCACAATCAAATGAACAAGAGCATCCCATATTTTTACTTAATATACTACAGTGCAATCAAGGTTTCAAAATTAGTAGCTTAGGCCTAGATAGCAAGCACATCAAATGTAAAAAAGATTAAAACAGGCTATGCTAATAAAATAAGTCCAGGTTGAATGTAAAAACCTTCGGCGATCGAATTAACGCTTTTTACGCTTTTTCTTTCTTTTTGGGATCTTCTTCGCTGTTTTTTTTACGGTAACCGCTTTTTCCAATGGTTTAAGTTTAACCAAGACACGCAAATCCACAATCTCTTTGTCACGAAGAAACCGCCAACGTCCTGGAGGCACTCCCTTTAAATCTAAGCCTGCATATTCAATTCGTTTTAACTTAGTCACCTCGGTTCCATAATACTCGACCATTCGCCTAATTAAGCGGTTCCTACCTTCAAATACAGACAATTGAATACGATCTGATGCATCAGCAAACCCGTGAACTTTGTGAGCTTTGGCAACACCATCATCCAGTGGAATACCTTTCTGAAAACCGGCTAATTCCGCATCGGTCAAAGGTTGTTCACTCACTACCTCATAGGTCTTTCGGACTTTAAAAGAAGGATGCATGAGTCGATGCGCCAAGTCTCCATCATTTGTTAGTAATAACAAGCCTGTAGTATTCCTATCCAATCGTCCAACGGGATAAACCCTATAACCCGTGGCATGCTCAATTTTATCCATGACGGTATTCCGGCCATGTTCATCCGACATGGTGGTGATAGTATTTTTGGGCTTGTTAAGTAAAAGATATACGAGTGGCTCAGGATTTAACGCTTTACCTTTTACCTCTACCTTATCATCCATAGTTACTTTAAAACCCATTTCCGTAACTAAATTTCCATTCACAGTAACCTCACTATTGGCGATGCGTTCATCGGCTTCTCGCCTTGAACACAGACCCGATTGGGCAATGAATTTATTTAGTCGGAATTGTTCCCCATTTTTGGGAATCGAACGTAGACTCATAGTTAGTTATCCTCTGTAGTAGCTTCGTTTGGTTCACTAGCTGACGAGGCTTTTTGTGATTCACTGGTTGATGTTTCTAGTCCATTTTCAAGCTCATCGTGAGAGTCGACTTGTTCTTCAAAATCCATTTCATTTGTGGGAGTACTGTTACCCTCAGAATCTTCATATATATCCCCTTTCAACTCGATCCGGTCTTCTTCCTCAGCCTCAAACATTAGCTGCTTTGACATAAGTAATTGCCGATGTTCGGCCATATCATCGTCTTTTAGAATCTCTTCAATTTCTCTGGGTTTGGGTAAATCCTGTACCGAATTCAATCCAAAATGTCTTAAAAAATGAGGGCTGGTTTTGTATAATAAAGGCTTCCCGGGACCATCTCCCCTCCCAGCTACCACTATGAGGGCTTTTTCCATTAACTGACGCAATATATAACCGGAATCTACCCCTCTAATTTGATCTACTTCTGGTTTGGTAATAGGTTGCCGATACGCTACAATAGCCAAGGTCTCTATTGCTGATTGCGATAATTTTCTGTAGGCATTTTCATGCTGAAAAATACTTAACCAATAGTGATACTTTTTTTGAGTCAAAAACATATATCCACCACCAATCCGTTCAATGCGAAAACTGCTTCCACTATGTTCATAACGCTCGTTTAGCAGTTGAACAAATTCATCCACCGTTTGTTCCGAAATTTCGATGTTTTGCTCATTATCAACAATGATCGTGCGAATCTTAGATGCACTCATGGGTTCGTTGCTAGCAAAAATCAGGGCTTCGATTACCGATGAAAGCCGACTACCATCTATAAATTCATAATCCTGCATGCCTGATGTACTTAATTAATCTACACTGTTGCATAAAGAGTGCAATGTAACACCCTTTTTACTTTATTGCATAGGACGAATAACACTCTATATCCTGCCTATCGTATCGCATCTACATGGATATTCATTCGAACCGAACGGTGATCAGGAAAGGATAATTCGTAGACTTCCAAAACTTGGTCTAACATAGCCTCCATATAGTGAGCACCTTTTTCTGGGTCTACTTTGGCCATGAGTTCCCAATAATAATGACCTTGCATCCATTCAATGGGCGCCGGAGATGGTCCTAACAGAGACCATTGCGGTACTACCTGTTGCCATGCCTGAAACAAAGCCATAGAAGCAGCCGAAACCAATTCGTTATCGGATCCTTTTAGCACACATTTTATAAGTCTGGAAAATGGAGGATAATCCAAGGGTTTTCGCAAAGCCATTTCATGGCGAGCAAAACCCTCATGATCGTGACTAGGTACAAAATATAAGGCAGGCTGTTCAGGTTGACGAGTTTGAATAAACACCCTACCTAGCTTTTGCCCTCTACCCGATCTACCTGCAACCTGTGAGAGAAGCTGATACAACCTCTCTGAGGATTGAAAACTGGGGTATGCTTGTTCGGTATCCGCATCGAGCACCACTACAAGAGTCACGTTGGAGAAGTCCAAGCCTTTGGCAACGATTTGTGTACCTACCAAAATATCGGCGTGACCTCGTCCAAATGATTCTAAAATTCTAGCATGAGCGCCTTTTTTGGATGTACTATCACGATCGAATCGGGCAACTCTAGCCTTGGGAAACAACGTCTCAATTTGTTCCTCCGCCTGTTGAGTACCTGAACCACATTCATTTAAGTTAGATGATCCACAGGCCTCACAATGGGTATCTATCCGTCGTGCATAACCGGAATAATGGCATAAAAGCATCCCTTTACGCTTATGAAGCGTCAAACTTACCGAACAATCTGGACTCATTGGAATATGGCCACAGTCCTCGCATTGAAGATAGGAAGCAAATCCTCGCCTATTGAGGAGTAAAATGACTTGCTCCTTTCGCTCAAGGGCTTCTTTTACCGCTAAATAGGTAGGCACTGCCATAGGGCCTTTCATCGCAGACTTGTATTGTTTAAGATCCAACATTTGAACTACCGGTAAGGTGGCCTCAGCATGCCGTTGGGTTAAGCGAAGCATAGCTACTTTATCTTTCGCGACCCTGTGTAGCGTTTGTAAACTAGGCGTAGCTGAACCCACGACCACAACGACGTCTTCAATATGTGCTCGCATAATAGCCGTTTCTCTAGCATGATAGCGGGGTGCCGGGTTTATTTGTTTATAGGAAGAGTCATGCTCTTCGTCTATAATGATAAGCCCTAATGGTTGAATGGGAGCAAACAAGGCTGAGCGAGGTCCAATAGCAATACTTTTTTTTCCATTTTTAAGTGCATTCCATGCAGATAGGCGCTCAGGTGCACTTAGTTGACTATGAAAGACAGCGATATCTTCCCCAAAAATTTTATAGAACCGAGCTACGGTACCAGGAGTCAGGGCAATTTCTGGCACCAAGACAATGGCCCCTTTACCTAACTCTTGAGCCTTTTTTATGGCATGTATATAGACCTCCGTTTTCCCACTTCCGGTTATGCCATATAGCAAAAACTGGCTAAACTTTTGGTCCACTAGCTGTTTCACTATGGCATCGGTTGCTATACGCTGTTCTTTGTTAAGTGCATTAATTGCCGAAGGATCATAGGAGAGTTGTTGCGCCTGCATTTCAAAACGATTTTTTTCAAACTTGATCAGATATCCTTTTTCAGCTAATGATCGAAGCTCCGATGCCCCAACATACACCAGTGTTCTAAGGTCTTGATGACGAGCCGGTAACTCTTGCTCTTGTACCGTCTTGAGCGCTCGTTCCCACTTATATTGTCTTTCGGAGGGTACATAAGCTGCTGCCTTAACCTTAGCCTCTTCATCTTTCCAATCCCACCAGGTTTCTTTAGCCTCCTTAGATTTAATCTCAGGTTGTTCCCAAATTTCTAACCACCCCTTTTTGATCAACCTGTTTAAAACACCCAAATCTCCCTGAGCTCTGCTTTTTTTTCGAAGCTCTTCTGCCGTCGGTTCTTCGGCTAAAGACCCTACCCAGTCCCATAGTTTTTTTTCTTTCTCTGTGAGTTCGCTAATAGCCTTAGAACCTGCAACGGAATTCGTGGTATCCTCTGACGTAGAGCCTGACGTAAATCCTGATTTAAACCTTGAATTAAGCCCTTTTTTAGGTTCTGACTGGGAAACTAAGGAAACTGCTCGAACGTACTGCTTGGACACCATATTAAGCCCACTAGGCAGTACCGCTTGAATAGCTTCTCCCCAACTACAATAGTAAAAACGATGCATCCATTCAGTAAGCTTAAGTAAGGATTCTTCCAAAATAGCTTCGGTGTCTAGTACCTTCCGAATTGCTTTGAGTTCAAAAGATGGTTCCTCCTCATGAATACGCACCACCATCCCTATTGCATTATAATTTCGAAAAGGTGCCCAAACCCTTTTACCTATGGATACCTGCTCACATAATTCCTCCGGAACCCGGTAAGTATAGAGTTGGCGTGGCGCCGAAGCAAAAGCAATGTCTACAAATAAAGGCAAAGGATGAGTACCCGAGATGGACTAAAAGATTCAATAATCAACAATGGTTGCTAAGCCTTGGAAGTAGCTCATAGGATTTGGTTACACTTTTACCATAACTAAACCTTACTTCACTACGGCTAAGACTAAATCTATTGATATTCGTACTCAATATCTTCCACTACAAAACCCCTTTTTACCGATCTAAGCTTCTAAACTGAATGGCTTCGGCTAAATGATGTGCGCAAACCTGTGGAATACCCTCCAAGTCTACTATGGTTCGTGAAACTCTTAAGATTTGTATTTAGGCCCTAGTACTTAGTGAGAGTTTTAAACGGCATACTTCATTAATTGTTCTCCATCACTCGATATGGTACAACTTCGGTCATATTCGCTCGCATCCATTTGAGCATTCGTGTGGATCAAAGGACGATGAGTCATTCATCTAAGAGTAAAATTCCAATATGTGCCAATGACATATCTCCAGGCTTAAGCAATCTACGCCCTCCAAGTAACTGGCTGTGCGAGGCCGAGTGATGCGGTGAACGTAGTTGCCTATCCACGTTGAGTATCTGCTCGACACTCAATAAGGCAGCTGCATAAATGACGGATATTGTGGATCTTGACACACTAGAACCTGAGGGGCCTTAAGGCTGAATATCGAGTAATTGATTCCTAACAACTGTAACGGATAGACTGGAACTTTTTTTAGTTTGCATCGTGTAATAAATAAGGTGTGAGGAAGATGAATTTTATGATTGTAAAACTGTACTATGCTAATAACGGAACTACTCTGTAGTATTTTCAACAAACCGTCTGATAATAGTTATACATGAACCTAATACGATCTTGACTTTTGACACCGGCACATTATTAACATTAGTACATTATGAAGAGTCAACCCTCGCATTACACTTACACTCGTTTCAAAAACAGTGTCCAAATTTTATTTATACATCAATAAACTACGTTATACGTAACATTTAGTAATACAACCATGAAAGACAAGAAACAAGAAGCCAAGCGCATTTATGAAGAAATTCAAGGCGGAGTTAAAGAAGTTTTGAATGGCATTCGTAACCTAATTGAAGAAGGTTCCGCTCGCCGGTTAATTATTAAAAACAAGGATAGGGAAGTGGTTTTTCAAACACAACTTGCCTTCGGAGTAGGTGGAGCAACTTTGGTCGGTGCTATGGCTCCTGTGGTTTCAGCTATTGGCATGTTTGCCATGTTCTTGAATGACTATCAAATCCTTGTCGAAAAGGAAGTGCCCACCGATGAACACGAACCAGAAGTGCATGGAAACAGTAAGGATACTAAGCAGGACAGCAGGGATAGTGATGAAGCAGAAGTTATCGAAATTACGGATTTATAGATTACAATAAGATCAATGTAGAATGATTATATATAGCCTGAGAACATCTAGAAAATGGATGTTAACTAAAATAGTATTTAATAAGTATGCTACTCATTTGAGTCATGTCTGTTATTTGGATAAACAGCTTGACTTACTTGCCCATTAACAATGTTTATAATTCCATATTTATAGCCAACTTTATGAGCCACTATTTTCAAAGTATCATTTAAACTTTCTTTGATTGGCCCATCATAATGTCTCCAGCCTAAGCTTGGTTTAATTTCAGACGAAAATTTATATCCAATACTTAGATCTGAATCAATATTTTCTAGAATAACTATTCCATCATTAATATTTACTTTTGGCATTTGTGTTAATTGCGCTTTTCCATCTGGATAAAACTCTGAAATCAAATCTATCTCTTGAATATTTCCTTTATCATCAATTTCCTGAGTCCATCTGCCAAGTTCATTTCTGAATCCAACTAAGAGATTATGATATGATGTATCATTAGCAAGATTATTTAATTCATGTGGATCATTTTGCGTGTCAAATAATTCTTCATCATATTTTTCTTGCCTAAACCAAAGAGCCTGATTTGAATCTAATTTATTCGAATCGCGCATCTGCAATAATTCTTTCATTATATCCATATTTTCTCTGTAGTCCAGAGGTAAATAATAAGGCTTATCAGGATAATAGTTTTTGAGATATTTGTACCTTTTATCTCGAATCGCGCGAATCATATCTGTACTCTCGTCAAACCGATCTGCGTGCGCATGAACAAATTGTCTTTCCGTTTTGGACCTATACTTCCCTTCAAATGCTTGTCCCTGCATAAAGTCAGGTGGTTCTATATTGGCTATTGATAATAATGTCGAAGGAAAATCAACAAAACTTATTAATCTGTCATCAATAGTCCCAGCTCTCATCTTATTGGGATATCTTATGATTAGTGGAACTTTTAAACCTGAATCATATAATAATCTTTTTTGCCTAGGAAGTGGACCACCATGATCTGAATAGAAAAAGATAATAGTATTGTCTAATAATCCATCTTCTTCAAGTTGGTCTAAGATTTTACCAACACCTGTATCCAATCTCATTATGTTAGTATACAAACGCTGCATAGTTTTAACACCAACCTCATTTTGAGGTAAATACGGTGGTATTACAATGTTAGAATCACTAGGAAATAATAGTGGATATTCATCTTCATTATTTATTTCTGATTGAGTACTTGACTCATTTCTTTTAGGTGGAAATGTAGATAAATCTGAAAGTTGATAATCAAAATTCCACATATTCGACTCATGTGTAACAAAAAAGTTAAAGACACTAAAAAAAGGAGTATCCTCAACTAACCTATTTCTCCAATGGGCAAACTTACTAGATTCATCCCAAGCTAATTCTGACTTAAAAAACTGGTAATCTTCTTTATCATTATTCGTAGTGTAATACCCATTCATCCTTAAAATTTCACTAACCATCTTAACATCTTTTGGTAATACAACCTGATAATCAATGAGCCCTTTTTCTCTAGCACTTGGTTGTTGTACCAATGTTCGCATATTGTGTGCGCCAGCCGAATTTGGATAAACTCCAGTTGCTAATGTAAATCTACTAGGGGAGCAAACTCCTGACACAGAATAGGCATTTGTATATACTACTCCTTCATCAGCAAGTCTATTTAAATTGGGAGTAAATGCGCTGCTATCACCATACATACTTAAATACATTGAACTTAAATCTTCAGCCACTAACCACAATATATTGATCTGTTCAGGCTGAGTTTTAGGAATACAAAAATTAATAGTGGTACTCAACACTAAAATTACCCCGATTAGAGTCCTATTTATTCTCATGATACTTACTTTTTTAACTTTATAGATTCTTACAAGCGTTTATTTGATTAAAAAAGAACTACTCTTTTCAATAAACCTCTACTTCCTAGTTATTCCATTATACTTGTTAAATAATGTTCGGCGTCTAATGCAGCTTTACAACCTGTTCCAGCCGCTGTTACAGCTTGACGGTACACTGCATCCATTGCATCTCCACAGGCAAATATACCAGGCAAATCAGTTTTGGTAGTCTGGGCTTTGGTCTGAATGTAGCCTACATCATCCATGGTTAATACTCCCTTGAAGAGTTCGGTATTAGGGCGGTGACCAATGGCTACGAATAATCCAGTTACATTGTCTAAAGTTGTTAACTCACCGGTGTTTCGGTTTTTGACCTGAATACCTTGAACCACCTGATCGCCTAGAACCTCTACTACTTCGCTATCCCACATGAACTCAATTTTTTCGTTGGCGAATGCGCGAGATTGCATAGCCTTGGATGCCCGAAGCTCATCACGCCGGTGAATAACGGTTACTTTGCTGGCAAATTTAGTTAAAAAGGTGGCTTCTTCCATCGCGGTGTCTCCACCTCCAACAATAGCCACATGTTCGTTTCGGAAAAAAGCACCATCACAGGTAGCGCAAGCTGAAACCCCTTTACCTCGTAATTTAGTTTCGCTTTCTATGCCCAACCACATCGCTGATGCACCGGTGGAGATGATGAGTGCATACGTGTTAATCTGCACTTTTTCATCGATAGTGAGTGTATATGGTTGTTCACTAAAGTCTATGTCGGTGACAAAACCATAGCGGCAATCGGCCCCAAATTTGGTAGCTTGTTCGCGGAAGTCTTGCATCATTTGTGGACCCATTACCCCGTTAGGATAGCCTGGAAAATTTTCAACGTCAGTTGTTGTCATCAATTGACCACCTGGCTCCGGACCTTCAAATACTATAGGACTTAGATCCGCTCGAGCAGCATATAAAGCGGCAGTTAACCCAGCCGGGCCGCTACCCATCACAACAACTTTGAATGTCTTTCCTGAAATATCTACCATCTTTTTCTCCAGCTATTATTTTACGATTTGCTAAGATACCAATTCTAGAAATAACTGCACGTTCTTTCTATCAATCATCAAGATAGAAATTCTAAATAGGCTGGTAAGATAGTAATTCAGGTCTAGCGATTTGAACAGGAGTTCAAGTCTTGAGAAACATCTAAATTCGATGGGGTGTACGTCTCGGTAACAGCAAATCCATTTTCAATTCGCTTAAGTAACAGATAGTCAGGAAATATAAAAAATTCTACTTGCTCGTTTGTTTCTCCAGTTGTATCCCCTTCTTCTTGAACCACTAATTCATAAGCTTGCTGAACCTCCAAAATAGACTTAATGTTAAGAGTAACCAAACTATAGCAACTTTGTGGTACTAAATAAACGATTACTTCAATCATCTCATCTGTAATGTTCAGATAAGCGGTCACCTCATCACTTAACTTTCGCTCCCATACCCCCATAAATGGATAAATACTACAAATGGTCTCTAATTCATCTAATTTTTTTTCACTAGGACTAAAAATTTGTACCTCAACTTCATTGTCATCTTCTGAACTTCCTGCTTGCGTTATACCCCCTTCTAAATCGATACTTGATTCACTTAGGCTTAAATCTCGCACATGCAGCCAGCGATCATTTCGAGAGAATCCCATCATTATGGACTCATTTCCCGTACTTTCACTCAATGGTTGAAGGGTATATACTCCATTCGCTTGAATATCTTGTATAGCGTAGCGCTTGATTTCACTACATTGGTAAAACCCATTGTAAAAGTAGAAGGTAACCTCTGAACTCGTTATTTCAATATAGGTGTAGTCATTACCCCCAGTCCAATATTCCCAGATACCGATATTTTGATCATTAAAATTGGGGTCTGTGACATCAATAGCATCACAACTCAACAACACAACAAGCGTTGTTAGTATGCAAAAATTGTATAAACAATATGCCTTCAAAAACTTCATGTTTCAGTTTGTAATTTTCTACTGCTCTTAAGAATTCTTACCACTCTTATCGTACCAATAACTAATTTACTTTATAAAGTAATAAAATAATAGGGTTAGCATTGGCTATTTTCAAATTTATTCCTTCGGTAGCCAGAAGATTTTAGAATACTTATATAGATCATGCGCTGAAAGATCGGTTGAAATTTGGGCAAAGTAAAAAAGATGCTAAAAAAGCGCTCCCATCTGAGTTTGTCCAAACGTTGCATTTCATTAAGTTGTTATTACCAATAAATACGGAGTAATATGTTGCAAATTGCAGTACCTAAAGAAACAGCTGCTCACGAAAATAGAGTAGCGTTATCTCCAGTAGCCGTTAGTCAGTTGATCAAGGATGAGCATCAGGTTCTTATTGAAAAAGGAGCCGGTGATGCCTCCAACTTTTTAGATCAAGATTATACAGATGCTGGAGCGACCATAGCCACGAATCGGAATGAAATTTTTTCACAAGCCGATTTAGTTCTAGCTGTTCAGACCCCTTCAGAAGATGATCTTGGCCTTATGAAAAAAGGTCGCACACTTATTTGCTTTCTTTGGGCCCTTCAACATCCAGAGTTAGTAGAAAAACTCAAAAGTTTGGGAATTACTGCCCTTGGAATGGATGCTATACCTAGAATATCAAGAGCTCAGAACATGGATGCCTTATCGTCTATGAGTTCTATTGCAGGGTATAAAGCAGCATTAATGGCCGCTTCAGAACTGGATAAGTATTTCCCTATGATGATGACCGCCGCAGGTACCATCCCACCGTCTAAAGCCCTTATCATGGGTGCGGGTGTAGCTGGATTACAAGCAATTGCAACTTGCCGAAAGTTAGGTGCGGTTGTAGAAGCCTACGATGTTCGACCATCGGTAAAAGAACAGGTCGAAAGTTTGGGGGCTAGTTTTGTGGAAGTACCCTTAGAAGAGGATAATACAGAAACCAAGGGCGGGTATGCTAAAGAATTATCTAACGATGCCCAAGAGCGCCAACGTCAAGTTATGCATGAGCACGTGAAAAAATCTGATGTGGTCATTACAACGGCACTAATTCCGGGTAGACCCGCACCTTTATTGGTTACTGAAGAAATGGTCGCCGATATGCAGGCTGGCTCCGTAATTATTGATTTAGCTGCTGAAAATGGTGGGAACTGCGCCCTTACCAAAGCAGGTAAAACGATTGTTAAACATGGCGTTAAAATCGTAGGACCGATCAACATACCTAGTCAGCTTTCATCTCATGCGAGTCTACTTTATTCAAAAAATATGCTGGCATTGCTCAAATTGTTAATTAAAGAAGGTGAGTTAGATTTCGATATGGACGATGAAATCATCCTGAATACCACCATAACTAAGGATGGTGAAGTAGTCACTCCCTTACTTCAAACTAATTAATTACCCCTAATTACAAACTATGGAAGTCGATCTAACACTATTAATGTTTATTTTTGCTTTGGCCAGTTTTATTGGTTTTGAGCTCATTTCTAAGGTACCACCCACCCTCCACACTCCCTTAATGAGTGGTGCAAATGCTATTTCTGGAATTACTCTAGTGGGAGCCCTTATCGTAGCGGGTAGCTTAGGTAACCCACTTGGAAAATGGATTGGTTTTGCCGCTATCATCCTGGCTACAATTAATGTGGTTGGTGGATTTTTAGTCACCGACCGTATGCTAGAGATGTTTAAGAAAAAGGAGGATGAGAAATGAGCGCATTCCTACCTGAAACTATTTTGAACTGGCTACCAGACGCTATTCAATTATTCTATTTGGTGGCTACTGGCTTCTTTATCCGTGGGGTAAAACTTCTAAATTCACCTGGGACGGCACGCAAGGGAAACCAATTTGCCGCTATCGGGATGCTGATCGGTGTCCTCGTCACCTTGTTTGACCAAGACATTGTTGAATTCGAGTTGATTATTGGTGGAATCATAATTGGCGGTCTTATAGGTCTATTATTTGCTAAAAAAGTGCAAATGACCGCTATGCCGGAGTTAGTAGCGGTATTTAATGGCTTCGGTGGCTCTGCTTCGGCCCTTGTGGCTTGGGGTGAGTTGGCCCGAAACCCTGATATCTTAAGCTTTGATACGACTGGCTTGGTCTCTATAGGGCTTAGCGTATTTATCGGAGCACTGACCTTTACTGGTAGTTTTATTGCCTTTGGTAAATTAAGCGGCTTCATTTCTGGAAATGCGATTACCTTCCCTGGTTTAAATGTCATTAATATTGGAGCTATGATTGCCACCTTAGGACTCATAGGATATTTTGCCTACGATCCTACCAATCCTACTTTATTTTGGGTAATTTTAGGCATATCTCTACTCATTGGGGTAACCTCCGTAATCCCAATAGGTGGAGCCGATATGCCGGTGGTAATCTCCTTACTCAATTCCTATTCTGGTGTTGCGGCAGCGATGGCTGGATTTGTATTGCAGAATAACCTGTTGATTGTTTCAGGTGCATTGGTAGGAGCTGCTGGACTTATTCTAACCAACATTATGTGTAAAGCTATGAATCGTAGCCTGGTTAATGTGATTTTTGGTAGCTTTGGGGCCGCAGCTGGTGGACCTGGAACAAATGGAGATGGCGACAAAACCGTTCGTGAAACCTCTGCAGAAGATTTAGCTATTCAAGTCGCCTACGCCTCTAAAGTGGTGATTGTTCCTGGCTATGGTCTTGCTGTAGCCCAAGCACAGCATATTGTCAAAGAAGTAGCTACTAAGCTTGAATCTCGAGGTGTTCAAGTCAAATATGGAATTCACCCTGTGGCAGGACGTATGCCCGGTCATATGAACGTGCTGTTGGCTGAGGCCGACGTTCCCTACGATCTTTTAAAAGATATGGATGAAATAAATCCAGAGTTTACAAGTACCGACGTTGTACTCATTATAGGCGCAAATGATGTGGTAAATCCTCTGGCAAAGACAGATCCAACAGGACCTATTTATGGCATGCCCATTCTAAATGTAGATGAAGCTAAACGAACCATCGTGTTTAAACGATCCCTAAGTGTTGGTTATGCCGGCATCGATAATCCGCTTTTTTACGCCGAAAAGAATCAAATGTTCTTTGGTGATGCTAAAAAAAGCTTACAAGCTCTTAATGAAGCGTTGAATGAGGTATAAGTACACCTTAATCGTCTGTATAATCTCTATTTTATGGTTGGGTTGCTCCAAGGACGAATGTAATCTGGAACCTAATCTAGCGGTCAATCAAGAGCAGTTAGCCAAAGATATCGAGTCCATCGATGCTTATTTAGCATCAAATGACATAGAAGCACAGACACATCCTTCTGGTTTACGCTATGTAATAAAGCGTAGCGGTGAAGGCGATCGCCCCAATTACTGTTCTAATGTTTCGGTAAGCTACGAAGGTAAAACATTGAATGGGAATATATTCGACAGTCGCTCTACCCCAATAAATTTTCCTTTAGAAAATTTAATTACGGGTTGGCAGATTGGAATCCCTCTTGTAAAAGAAGGCGGACGCATCACCCTGTATATCCCTTCCGTTTATGCTTACGGAGCAAACGGCATAAGTTTTGATATTCCTCCAAATACCTCCTTAGAGTTTGAAATCCTGCTTTTTCAAACCAATTAATTGGTTGCTTTGACTGATAAATATCTCGTGAAAGTCTGATAAAAACCTGACAAAAGTATTAGGAATAATCGCTTAAAAAAATTCTAGGGAACGATTAAGCCTTAGTTGTGCATTTAGTTAAGTAGATAGTGATATGTTAATTCCGTTGGAAAAAAGGTAAGTAGTTTTTTCCACCACAGTATCTTAATCGTTATTGCAGCCATTGGCTGTGGTCAGTTAGTTGCACGCTTTGCTAGTTTGCTCTGACTGACATACCTCCTATTATTTGGTTAGTACCCTTCAACCCTGAAAAGTTGAAGGGTTTTTTTACACTACATCCTGCTCGTAATGCTTTCGTGCCAAATAAAATGCCGCCGCAGATCCAATTCCACATAGTAAATAGATCGTCCATACCGCTGAAGCAACCGCCGTTGCACCTTGAAAGATTTCATCACTTAGCCACCCAGCAAATGGTGGTCCCGCACCAAAACCGACAACACTAACAACAAATAAATATAACGCCCCCACTAGACCACGCTGATCATCGCGTGCAAAGAATTGAATGGTTGCAGCAGCTACTCCATTGTAAGATGATGCGATGATATTTCCGATTCCTATCGCCCAAAATGCAAGCATAGGATGTTCACTATGCAGCCCTACCCATAAAAAGGGTAGTGATACTAAGCCAGAAATCCAGCCCCATGCTAAGCGATTTCTAGGACCGTAATGTTTTGCCCATCGATCCGATATCCACCCAGCACCATTTACTGCTACTGTTGTAGCAACTAAAAACCAACCGTAGCTGGGTATCAAATCCACCCTATCAAAACTTTGGGTGAATATACTACCAATAAAGGCCAATATGGTATACCCACTCATTGCTAGCAATCCAAAACCCAACAGATGATATCGTAACGCAGGTTTTGACAGCAGGCCGCGTAATTGATTCCAAACAGATTTTTCACTCACAAACGAATCGGCTGAGTTACCCTGCTTTATACTATCCTCTCCAGAACCTTGGTATGAGATCCGACTTGGTTCGATTAAACCAACGATGGATAATCCAACTAGTAAAAACCCGGATGCTCCTAGCAGCTGTAATGAAATACGCCAATCATACGCTTGCGCTACCGAACCACCCACCAAGAACGACAGGCCCACTCCTATAAAAATAGCTGAGGCATAAGCAGAGAATACCGTTGCTCGCCGCTCTTGAGGAAAGACATCGGCTAATAACGAATACACCGCTGGACTTAATGCTGCCTGGCTAAGCCCTAATGCCATACGCATGGCAATAAGAAAACCTAAAGAGGATGCCCAGCCACTAGCTAGAGTAGCAAAGCTCCATACCGTGGCACCTATTAATATAATTCGAACTCGAGATGTTTTGTCGGCCAAACGTCCCATTACCAATCCCATTATAGCATAGATCCAGCTAAAACTAGGCCCATATAACCATCCCAAATCGGTAAAACTAAGTCCTAAATCCAGCCGAATGGATTCTCCAAGTACCGCAATAATTTGACGATCCATAAAGCTATTCACATATAGCATCATGAGTAGAACTAAACTCAGATAACGAGTAAAGCTAGTCATGTTTAGCTTAGGGGTCGTCATAGTAGAAAGCTTATTGGTATCCGCCCATAAATATAGTTACAACAATGAGCCTTTAATCTAATACTCATCCGACAACACAGAGCTTACAGAGGCTTTATACCGTTCTTTAATGTAGTCTATAGCTTCCTCACGTGGAAGTTTCGATATGGTTGGTTGATCAAATGAGATCATATCAGTATTATCATCCCTTAAATAGGTATCCCCCCAAGCCATTAAATCATATACTATTGCGCTAATAGATAAACCCTTTTCAGTAAGATGATAAATATTCACCTTTTTATTGTTGGGCGGATGAGTTTTTATTATCAGATCCAAGCTCAACATGTTCTTTAGACGAGAAGAGAGAATATTTGGGGCGATTCCCTCTTCTGATTCTGAGATATCCTTAAAGGTGTGGCAATATTGAATCAGCATGAGTTTAATAATGACCAAGGTCCATCGATCTCCCACAATATCTACTGCAGAGGTGAGAGGACAGTTACATCTAAATAAATGCTTATTGGTTTCCATATTTTCAATGACGCTCCATTTATTAAAATAAAACTTAAACTTGTGAATTAATAGTTAATTCCTGAATTACTCCCAAGAAACACACACGAACACATCAACTAACTCACTATCAAAATTATGTCTGAAAAAGTACTTTTAACTGGAATATCTGGATATATCGGGCTGCATTGTGCTAAACAACTGCTAAAAAATGGTTACAGCGTTGTTGGTTCTGTTCGATCACACTCAAAAGAAGCAGAAGTGCTGCGCAGTTTAACCAACGCTGGACTAGATACCGAAAATCTTGGCTTTGTGGAATTGGACCTTACTAAAGATGATGGTTGGGATCAAGCGTTAAATAGATGCGATTATCTAATGCATACCGCCTCTCCTTTCCCAATAGCAAATCCAAAATATGAAAGTGAAGTCATTGAACCAGCTGTCGATGGTACCTTACGTGCGCTAAGAGCAGCAAAAAATAATGGTATAAAACGGGTAGTGTTAACCAGTTCGACTGTTGCCATTATGGGTGGGAAAAAACAGGGGACAATAACACCTGAACAATGGACCAATTTGCAGGCAAAGAATCTTAGTGCCTATACAAAAAGTAAAACCTTAGCCGAACAAGCTGCTTGGGACTTTATCAAAGATAACGAAGTAGATAAAGTACCTGAACTCGTAAGTATTAATCCTGGTGGCGTTTTTGGGCCGGCCATTGGGGAAAACCTGTCAGGTGCATCCATGAGTATGGCCTCTCAAATGCTTCAAGGGAAAGTACCAATGGTACCGAATGTTGCCTTTCCTATGGTGGATGTTCGTGATGTAGCCAAACTACATGTGGCTGCGTTAAAGGAGGAAGAAGCAGCCAATCAGCGATTCATTGCAACTGAAACCAATCCAAGAAGTCTGCAAGAAATGGGAGAAATATTAAACATGTTAGGTTATACCGGCCCTAGTACTAGAGTTGCTCCCAATATAATGTTGAAATTTTTATCATTCTTTGACCGTGAAGCCGCGGGAATGGTAGGCTATTTAGGCATGAGAATATCCGCTGACAATTCTAAGACCAAAGAAGTCTTCAATTGGGAACCGATTCCATTTGAGCAAACACTCAAAGATACAGCTGCCTTTATAGAAGGGCTAATAACGGTGAAAAAATAGCTCAGGATTCTTTATTTTGAGCGCATGAAAGATACATCTACCAGAAAAGGCCCTAAGCTACCTCGGAAATCGAAGAAGCAAAAAGAGCGAGCTACTGAAATCATTCGAATTCTCTACTCCAAATACCCCAATCCACATTGCGAACTAGACCATAGGAATGCATTTGAGTTGTTAATGGCTACCATTTTAAGCGCACAGTGCACCGATGTGCGAGTGAATATGGTTACCCCGGCTCTGTTTGAAAGTTACCCCACTGCAGAACTCATGGCGCAGGCTCCATTAGAAGAGCTAGAAAAACTGGTTAAAACGACTGGCTTTTACCGGAATAAAGCAAAGTCTTTGAAAGAAGCCTCCCAACGAATTGTCTCCGACTTTAATGGGGAGGTACCACAAAACATGGATGACTTACTGAGCCTTCGAGGTGCTGCCCGAAAAACAGCCAATGTAGTACTGGGTAATGCTTTCAACATTAATGCTGGAGTCGTGGTAGATACGCATGTTAAACGGTTTTCGTACCGATTTGGGCTTACCAGAGAAAAGAATAACACGGATAAAATTGAGCGTGATCTCATGGCCTTATTCCCTCAGGAAAGCTGGACCGATTTATCTCATTTAATGATTCATCATGGCCGTGGACCATGTAAAGCCCGTTTCTCTAAAGCACCTGAGGACGATTTATGCCAGCAATACTCACGTTACTGCCCCTGTCATAAAATGCGTGAATAAAGATAAGCCAATTCAAGCACTACTGTTCTAAATATTTCTCAGTTCAGATTAACTACAAATATTTTGCTAAAAGTGAGTGAAAATGATGGACTCCTTTTTCCCGTGTAGGTGAAAATCTACCTCTTTCATAAAATTTAGATTGTAAACCCAAATGAACTCCTTCAACCACAAATTCATCTTCCCTCTCTACCTTATCCAATAGAGCTCCTGCACCAGAGTCTAATTTACTTTCGTCATATACATAGGTAATAAAAGAAACCTTAGTTTTATCTTTGTTCATTGGCTTAACAATGTTGATTGATAAGCCCCACGGATAAAAATTGAACATCATATTTGGAAAAATCCAGTAATAATATGCCGCTACATTTTTTCCATAATCAGGATGTCCGTTTGGTAAATCAAAAACTTCCTCAGCGCCTTTAGAATATCCAATTTGTAAATTAAAGTGCTCATACAACTCTGTTTTATATGTTCCATAATCTAAAACTGTATTCAAATCATCATGCACAAATGGAATATGGAATCCTTCTAAATAGTTATCACAGTATAAAGCCCAATGACAATTGATTAAATAATCTTTATTTCTACTTACATCCAACTTAAATTCATTCAGTGGTAAAAAACCAACTCTTTCCTGCATTTTATTTATGACTTCCGAAAAGTCATAAAGTGGGTCTAGTGCAACGAAAAGATGTGTAGCCCAGTCACGCAAAGAGAACTGATGTAGATGATCACAAGGTCTTGGAAAATTTACGGCCTCTTCAAATTCAGGCATACTCTTAAAAGAGCCATCTAGATTAAATTGACGACCATGATACATACATTTTAGGATTCTATTTTTTCCAGGATTATGGGCAATCAGGTTCCCTCTATGAGTACAAACATTAGAAAAACAATGTATCTGATCCAGATTATTTCGGACTAATACCATTGGTTCCATTATAAAATTTTCAATATAAGTGAATGGGTGTACGTGATTCGACAGAGGTACTAGTGTGTTTGAATCACCGACCCACTGCCATGTTTTCTCGAATATATTTTCTTTAATCCTATTAAAAACAGTTTCATCCCTATAAAATTTAGCGGGTAGACTTTCTGCCATGGTAATATCTTGGTCAATATAAAATTTACTCATTCAGTGTTTTGGTTTTTTCTTTGTTAAGTAAAAAATATAATGGAATTCCTAAAATCAATAGAAATAATCCCCATAATATTACTTTAATACCACTTCCAAATATAACCCACACACAAAAAATTATAGCTAAGTATGATATGATTTTTTCTTTTAGATGATCACCCTGCAATGATTTAATTAAAACTATCAAACTTATGGATGACAGCAGATACGGAGTTAGAACCGACAGAGTAGACAAGTTCATCATAAAAGTAAATGCTTGAACCAAACCGTCGGAAAAGTTTAACCCCATAACCAAGGAAGCTAAACTACTTGATAAAATGATTCCAATAATTGGTGAATCATTTTTATTTGTTTCACCAAACAATTTTGGGAATAAATTGTCATTTGCTGCAGCCATAGGTATCTGCCCTTGAATAAGTATCCACCCATTTAGAGCTCCTAATGTTGCTACAACCGCACCTCCTGCAACAATGTATTTTGCTAAATCACCCCAAAATAAAGCTGCTGCGTCTGCAAAAGGAGCGTTTGAATTCACAAGGTCGCCTTGAGGTATAATTCCCATTATCACAACTGAACTTGTGATATAAATTACTATGGTAAAAAAAGTCCCTACAATTGTAGAATTTCTAATTGTTGTCTGGGCATTTTCAACTTTAGAACTCGTAATTGTGGCACTTTCCATACCTAAAAAAGCAAATAAAGTCGCTGTTGTTGTGATAGTAATTGAACTAAAATCAGATTTTCCACTTAAATTAGGTACTTCAAAGTTACCCGACTCGATATAGAAGTAACCAAATATGGCAATTAAAAATATTGGCGTAACTTTTAATACAGTGGTAAAGATCTGCACGATAGCAACCGTTTTAAGTGGCTTTGAATTGATCCAAGTAAATAACCATATAACTCCTAAGCCTGTTACTATTGCATAAGTAGTATCTTTCAGAAAAGGGAAAAACACTTCTAAATACCCTACTGAGGCAACTGCAATAGCAGCATTGGTACACCAAATAGATACCCAATATCCCCAGGCAACTAAGTATCCAGGAAAAAGACCTAATCCAAGTTTTGTATATGCATACGGACCCCCTGTAATATTGGGAGCTATTTTACCTAGACTTCCAAAAACTATTGCTAGTAGAATGGCACCTACAGATGCAAAAACCCACCCAACTAAACTTATACTACCATACAATGCTAATGTGGCTGGAAGTAAAAATATACCCGAACCAACCATGTTACCAACTACAAGAGAGGTACTAGACCAAAATCCGATATATTTTTGCTTAGAGATGATGATACATTTAGGTGGAGTTCAGTTTCAGATTATACAAATAAAGCTAAAGAACGAAATTAATATTTTAATACATAGAATAAATCAGATAAAAACTTTATAGTGTAACGTTTGCTTCCCTTTTAATATTATGTTACCTTTACGTTACATTTAAATTTTATAAATCTTTGCATTATGGATCAAAACATCATTATTCCCATTTCAGGAATGTTAACGGCAATTTTAATTGTCTCAGTAGTTTTTATTTGGTTATATCTTGAAGAAAAAGGAAAAAGAGAAGCTATAATTGAAATATCAAAACACCTAAATGACCCTAGAAAGTTAGAAGAGTTGCTAGGGATTTTTGAGGATAGAAAAAAAGAGCCACTTGATTATCGTAGAGGTGGTGTCATTACAATGTTTGTAGGTGCTGGACTCTACCTTCTAGGGTATATTTACATTGGAAGATTATTAGAGGGTGTCGGAGCTTTAATTGCAATGATCGGTATAGGTCAAATAATTGCTGGATACCTTTATCCAACTACCGGTTCAGAGCTCACTAATGCTGTTGAAAAATTTGAAAACGAATAAATTTGGGAAAGAACCACAAAAAATTATTGAATAATCTTGAAAGTTTAAGAAAATCTGCTGGCTTAACTCAGCAAGAATTATCAGTCTCTGCTAATGTTTCAAGAAAAAGTATAAATGCTATTGAAAATGGCGTTTATGTCCCTTCGACTGTATTAGCTCTCAGAATAGCTAAAACATTACAATGCAAAGTTGAAGACTTATTCATATTACCTTGAAATAGCTCACCTAAGTGTCTATACCAATTAATATTCACTTTTATAACTATATCTCAACTCATATAAATTCTACTCCACTATATATTCTTACTAAATGAATCATCTTTACATACTAACTGTATTTAGTTTATTGATTAATTGTTCAAATGATAAAATAGTCTCTAGTGAATTCTATGAAAATACCAATACACTAAGATCAAAAATAATAATTATTGAACAAGAAATTGACAATCAACTTGTCAATAGACCTGTGATCATAAGAACATTAGAGGAAATTGATACACTAAAAAAATACCCAGTTGTTATTGCATTTCATGGTCGTGGTGGATCTAACAGTTCTTGGGTAAATATACTTAAAGAGTTTACAGATTCAGGAGACTTTATTGGGGTTTATCCCCAAGGTTATTTAAAATCTTGGAATCTTGGCACTGAACCATCTAATGCAAATGATGTAGATTTTATCAAAAAAATAATCCGAGAGCTTTATAATTATGATAATATCGATACAACAAGAATTTTTGCAATTGGTGCATCTAATGGAGCAGGTATGGTAAACCTATTAGGATCAAAAACCAATTACTTCAAAGGATTAGCTCCAATAGCATCTCAGTTAATAACTTCAATTGACGTAACAAATCAGACTGACCCTGTTTCAATACTACAGATAAATGGAGCACAAGATAATACTGTCCCAATCAATGGCGGAAGTCGGTTTGGTCATACTTTTCTGGATGCCTATCAAAGTGTAGTAATTTGGGCGACTCAATTTGAATGTAACCTTGATCCCAATGTATCTGAAAATGAATTGAGTATACGCTACCAGTTTTCTGAGTGTTTGGATGAAATAACCATAGAATACCTTCGTATTGAAAACGCCGGACATAATGTTGCAGAAAATTATCCACAAATATGGGAAGTAATTTGGAATTACTTTAATAATCTATAGAAAAATAGATATGTTTGTTAATATGTATTGAAATTATTATGATATAATTGAATAATTCACGCTATATACCAATTGAGCACTAACTAAGTTTTATATTTTGATGATGAGTAATCCTGAGCAAGCCATATTGAGTAATACAGAACTTTTAAAAAAATCAAAAGAAATACTCAGTGCAAATTACAGTAAAGTAATGTTGCCATTTTTTTTAGTATTCTTAGTGCAAGTTATTTTACAAAATTCACAAGAATTTTATAGCCATCTATTTAATAATTATGGTCTTTACAGTGCAATTACATACGGAATAATTTCCTTTATATATATTTCACTGGCAACTATAGGACTTGCATCATTTGGATTACACATTGCAAGAGAAGAAGGATTTGAGAAAAATAAACTACTAGAGGGATTTAAAGTTTTTCAAAAAGTTTTAGCTGTTACTTTAGTTTATTTCCTAGTTATCTTTATTGGTTTTTTGTTACTCATCATACCTGGTATAGTTTTAAGTATCATGTTTTCTCAGGTTTATTTTTTAATACTTAAAACTCCTGAAAAGTCTATATCCGAGTTATTTAAGGAAAGTGCTTTGTTGATGAAAGGATATAAATGGCAATTATTTATTCTGTATGTTCGTTTTGGTTTCTTTTTGATATTAAGTGCGTTTACGTTATTTATATGGACTTTATGGTTAATACCTCAATATTACACTGCTTTTGCTTTATTTTATGATGAAATAAGCTCTGTAAACATTCAAGAGTGAAATATTTTATAATTGCCTTTATTATTTAATCGTTTGTCCTGCTTCACTTTTCTTTCGATTATATATCTCCACCTGCAAAACCTATTCCAGCATCACTTGGATAGCTTGAAGTGTCATTACTTACATCTGGAATATTGTTGATATTTATTTGAAATTGGTCTAATACTATACCTAAATCTCTAGTCTGTATTTTAGGCGGGAATTTTGTTTTAACGAACCCACCACTTTTAAGATTAAGTCTTTGAGTCTCTTTTTTTGTATGTAGATAAAAATTACTCTCGAACACAATAGCTTTTGGTGTAGACCATCTGAAAGGTGATTTTGTGCTGAAAATTTCGTTTCCAGTCAGTAATTCTAGGCCACAATACCTCTTTTTTTTATTTACATAAATCAGCAAATTATCAATGATATGTATTGAGTAGAGGTATATTTCTTTGGTCCACATTTTCTCACCATTGCTAAAATCAATAAGACTTGTAAACGTTTTTCCCCAATTTGAATAAGTTGTAACAAAGATAAAATCATCGATACGAACTATTCCATAAACATCGTATTCAAACTCTACATCCCACTCATAACTATCATTTTTTGTATTGTATTTAAACAATACGTTTTTCTCTGAAAATAAAATTGAATTCTGCTTCATTAAAACACATCTTTTAGTTGATTAATATTGGTTTTCAAGTACTTATTTTGGTCAACGCAAACAGATCAAGGATTGATCTATTTTTTTATCTCCATTTTTTCGGCAAAATATTCACAAAAATCACGCATATCTCCCGAGATCCGATCATCATTAATTGCCTGGTCTAATGTATCTGCCATACTTATCAAAGTTTGATGGAAAAAAATTTTCATTTCATCCACTGTCATATCCCTAGTCCACAAATCCAATTTAAGCGTATCTTTATTACGATTATCCCAAAGAGATAACAGCATAGCCCGGCACGAAGCTCGGTCCATTCCCTGTAAATCATCCGCTGTCCACTCAATACTCGATGGAATATTATCTTCATCTAATTCTACTTTAATATTAATATTCTTTGTCTGCATGCATATTACTCTTAGCTATTATTCTTGAAACATCTCTCAATTCAAATGCGTAAATATACACAATTGATACACTTCAATATAAACCTAATTCATAACTTAACATTCTCATGAAACCGGTTGAAAAAACTAATCGAATACAATCAATAGATCTACTCAGAGGTATCGCAATTCTGGGTATTCTAATTATGAATATTCAAAGTTTTGCTATGCCAAGTGCTGCTTATAATAATCCACTTGCCTATGGAGATTTAACTGGGTTAAATAAAATAACCTGGATACTCGGTCACTTATTTGCTGATCAAAAATTCATGAGTATTTTTTCAATATTATTTGGTGCGGGTATTATTTTAATTACAGAAAAGAAAGAATTACTTACAGGCTCATCTGTCAAATTACATTATACTAGAAACCTAATACTACTACTTATTGGCCTGCTTCATGCTCACTTAATTTGGTATGGCGATATTTTGGTAACCTATGCCCTCTGTTCCTTTCTAGTGTATCCATTGAGAAAATTATCTCCCAGAAAGCTCTTGATTACCGGCCTCCTTGTCTTATCAGTACCAAGTATATTGAATGGATTATTTCAGTTTTCTTTACCTTTCATGCCAGCCTCAGAATTACAAGATTTAAGTATGGGTTGGGCTCCTTCAAGTGAATTAATCGAACAGGAAATCACCGCATTTACTGGCTCTTTATCCCATCAAATTACCCAGAACTCCCAAAATGCCCTATATTTAGAAACCTTTGTTTTTATGATTCTATTTCTTTGGAGAGCGGGAGGGTTAATGCTCGTGGGTATGGCACTGTACAAGTTGGGGATATTATCGGCTGTAAATTCGAGGTCATTTTACCTAAAAAATGCCTTTTATTCTTTAACCATTGGATTCCCTATCATCATTTACGGTATATACATGAATTTCACCATGAATTGGGATTTTCAATATTCCATGTTTAAGGGGAGCCAATTTAATTATTGGGGAAGTTTATTCATTGCCTACGGTTATGTCTCGCTAATCATGGTGTTTGCAAAATCCGAAAACTATTACACCATCAAAAAACATCTCGCAAGCATTGGACAAATGGCTCTGACCAATTATATTTTGCACTCGGTTATAGGAGCATTTATCTTTTTTGGCATTGGATTTGATCTGTTTGGAAAGATAGATCGAAGTCTTCAATTAATCATTGTGAGTGCCATCTGGGCATTTCAATACCTGGCTTCTGAAAAATGGCTCAACTACTATAAATTTGGTCCATTAGAATGGATATGGCGATCATTGACCTATGGTGAAAAACAACCTTTTCTACGATCCTAGCTTATCAGAACTAAAAGTTTCTATTCTCACCTCACCAATCCCTAATACTCACTACTACAATGCTCGCGAAATGTATCTAATACTTGCTGCATATCATCGGGCAACTCAGATTCAAAGCGTATTTTTTCCCGGGTTGATGGGTGCTCTATACCAAGCGTCTTCGCATGTAAGGCTTGACGCCCTAAATACGTTATAAGCCGATGAAAAAGCACCTTACGACTTCCTGTATTTGGTCCAAATCGCACTGATGCTCCCCCATAGGTAATATCCCCAAAAATATGGTGGCCAATATGCCCCATGTGCACTCGGATTTGATGAGTACGCCCTGTTTCTAATCGAATTTCTACGAGTGAGAGATAATCGAAATATTCCAATACCTTATAATGAGTAATCGCATGCTTTCCCCTGCCATCGGGCAGAACTGTCATAAGCTTTCGATCATTCTTAGAACGCCCAATATCCCCCTCTATGGTTCCCTCCTCGGGTGGATTACCCCATACTAAGGCCCAGTATGTTCGTTCCACATCCTTCTCTGCAAACTTAGCAGAAAGAGCCGCTAAGGTATGATCATTTTTTGCTACTACAAGTAAACCTGAGGTATCCTTATCGAGGCGGTGCACAATACCTGGGCGTAAATCGCCAGGGACATCCTCTCTGCCACCTAGTTCTTCAGTATGGTGCATTAGGCCATTAACCAAAGTGCCCGTCCAGTTACCATAGGCTGGATGCACCACCATTCCTGCAGCTTTGTTAACCACCAATAAATCAGCATCTTCATAAATAATATCAAGAGGCAATTCCTCTGCAACCGCTTCTGGCGGTGGCGCAATAGGTAATTCAATATAAATTTGATCCCCAGAAAGCATTTTATAGGATGCTTTTTCATGCTTTCCATTCACCCAAACATAGCCCTTTTTAATGGCTTCCTGCACTTTACTTCGAGTCGCATTTTCCACAAAAGAGGTTATGTATACGTCGAGCCGAATGGATTCATGCTGTCCAGGTGGAACTGTAAATTCGTATAGCGTAGTAGTTGGGCGTTCGCTCATGGAGTCCTAGCTGTCGTGATTAAACCTATAATATACCTAGAAAAAAGCTGGCAACTTAGCTGCCTCAAATTTTTTCTGAACACCTTCAAAAACAAAAGCTCAAAAAGTTTTTCGAATTTCTCTTTAAAAGATGAAAGGGATGTCGGATATTTAGACTCTACATAAAACACCTATATGATACTCAGCCTATACATAAAAGATTTTGCATTAATTGACGAATTCGAAGTCGAATTCGGTCGGGGGCTGAACATACTCACTGGGCAGACTGGAGCAGGTAAATCCATCATTATTGGTGCATTAAATATGGTATTAGGAGAACGGGCCGATACCGAGGTCATTCGACAAGGCAGTACCAAGGCCATCGCCGAAGCTACCATTGCCCACAATAATGATCCTGCTTTACTTTCTGTGCTACAGGAACATGACATTGAACAGCACAGTCCAATTATACTCAGGCGCGAAATTCGGGAACACGGAAGTCGGGCATTTATTAATGATTCACCCGTTACCATTGGGGTGCTTAAATCCATTGGTGATTTATTGGTGGACTTACACGGGCAATACGATCATCAACTTCTGCTTAAAGAAGAACATCACTTAGGGGTACTGGATCAATTTGGCCATACTCAGCATCAGCTTTCCATGTATCGAACCGCCTATGATAAAATGAAAGAGCTTCGCCTAGAAAAGCGCCAGCTGCTTAAAAGGAAGCAAGAACTTCTTGAAAAAACCGAACTGTACCGGTTCCAACTTCAAGAATTAGAAAAAACCCGTCTGCAACCTGACGAAGAAGAACAAATTCAAGCAGAAATGCAACTACTAGACAATGCTGAAATCTTGGACCAAAAAGCTCAGTGGATCAGTGAGTTAGGCGAAAGTGACGATGTAGACGTTGCCGGTTTGTTGAATAAGTTGAAATTGACCCTAGAAGATCTTACTCGAATAGAACCAGAATTTGAGCAGTATTTAACCGAGATTAACGCCGCAAGAGTGAGCATTATCGAAACCATGAGTTTTGCTGAACAATACCGCAATCGTATTGAGTTTAATCCATCACGTCTTGAAGAATTACGCCAGCGTCAAGCAGAACTCAACCGGATTCAAAAAAAATATGGCCGTGATATACCCTCTCTTTTAGAATATGAGAGAACGATTGCCGAGGAGCTATCAGTTACTGAGAATTTTGATTTGGCCCTAGAACGCATAAACCAGTTAATTACCCAGCAAGAATATGTTTTGCAAGAGGCCGCGGTGGCTTTGCATAACCTAAGAAGAACTACTGGAGATCAATTAGGCCAATCCATCGAAATAGAATTGGCCCAATTGGGAATACCTCATGCACGATTACAGGTGCAAGTTAATTGGTTGTATGATACCAATGGCTGGTTTGTCCTACCCGAGCAGGAACATACCGATCTAGCACATACTGCGCGAATAGAGTGCACCGAATCCGGTGGGGATAATGTGGTTTTTTATTTAAGTACCAATAAAGGGGAATTGCCTAAAGCTTTGACCAAAATAGCTTCAGGTGGGGAAATAAGCCGCGTTATGTTAGCCCTTAAAAGTGTGCTGGCAAAAGAGCAACACCTCCCCGTTATGATTTTTGACGAAATCGATACCGGAATTAGTGGTGAAATTTCTGAAAAAGTAGGCCGAAGTATGCGCAAGTTATCCGAGCATTGTCAGATCATTGCCATTACTCACCAACCTCAAATTGCGAGTCAAGCGCACTTCCATTATAAAGTGCATAAATCCGAAAAAAATGATCGTACTGTGAGTACCATTCTACGGCTGGGCGATGAAGAACACATTCGAGAGGTGGCCAGCCTAATGAGTGGTGCACAAATAACCGAAGCTACACTACAGTCGGCTAAGGAGCTGGTAACCAATAATCGGCAAATTTAAGCACTTGCTAGATGCTTAAATAACCATTATTTAGAATTTAAAGTTTTTCTAAACAAATTATATACTCACTTAAGATTACAAACCAATTCGCTGTGCTATAAGTGTGGCAGGATGTAAAGCACCCATGCCTACTCCATCCTTAATTTGATGTCTGCAAGAGAAACCAGGGGCACAAATAAGTGTTTCTGCCTCTAAATTCCCAAGCCGAGGAAACAGGCGTTGCCAGCCAATTTCCATAGAAAGCTCATAGGTATCCTTATCGTAACCGAAACTGCCTGCCATACCGCAACAGCCTGTATCCATATCTTCTACATCATAACCTGCAAGTTCAAGAGCATGGATAGTTGCAGTATTCCCAATTAGAGCTTTTGTGTGACAGTGACCGTGCAATACTACCTTTGGAGCTTGAGATACTGGATTCAACCTTGCGGTAGGGAAACGGTTTTTATGCAACATTATAAATTCTTCGAAAGTAAAGGTATTTGATGCCAAAACTTTAGCCTTATCCAATAAATCATCGTCAACTAAATCTAAATATTCATCACGAATTGTAAGAATTTCAGAAGGCTCTAATCCAATAATTGGATAATTTTTTTTTGCGAGAGGTGCCAACCCTTCCACCACACTGACTGCCGTTGTTAGCGCCTTATCTAACATCCCTTGAGAGATAAAAGTACGACCTAATTCCTGTATACTTGGAATTATTACCTCAAATCCCATTGATTGGAGTACCCATATGGCATGCTTACCTACCTTTGATTCATGATAATCCGTATATAGGTCTGCCAGTAAAAGAACTTTAAAATTAGTCCTTGGTGATGGGTTCCTCCTAGACCAATCTATAAACCGTATAGAGTTAAATAGTGGTAGATCTCGTAAAGGTGATACCCCGAAAAACTGCTTCAGTATTTGTTTTCCTAATGAAGATTTCGTTAAAATATTTGTTAAGCCTGAAAATTTAGATGCAAGAGGGTACAGTTTAGCCGGTTCCCCAAAAAACTCTTCTTTTCTACTGATTCCGTATTTCTGATGGTAGCCGTGAATAAATTCTGCTTTCATTTTGGCCATATCTACATTAGCTGGGCATTCACTCTTGCATGCTTTGCAACTTAAACAAAGTGACAGAGCTTCTTTTAAATCTTCGGATTCAAAACCTTCATGTTCATCACCTGAAAAAACTTGCCGAAATACATTTGCTCGACCTCTTGTAGAATCTTTTTCATCTTTTGTTGCCATGTAGGATGGGCACATACTCCCACCGCTTTCGGCTAATTTCCTACAAACACCAGCACCATTACAGAGTTCTATTGAATCATTAAATCCACCTAGCTTACGCCACTTAAATACCGTTGGTACTGCTAGTGACTTGTAATCAGGAGAATAACGTAAATTTTTTTCCATAGGATTTGGGTGCACAATCTTACCAGGATTAAAAACACCCATTGGATCCCAAATATCTTTAACTTTCACTAATAAAGAAACGATATTAGATCCTAATACCTGCTCAATGAAAGGGGCACGAGCTCGACCATCACCATGCTCTCCAGAAAGTGAACCCTTATATTTTTGAACAGTTTCGGCGAACTCCTGTGCCATCTGTTTCATTTTTGTCACACCTTCTATACTAGTCGTATCAATTATTGGTCGAAAGTGTAACTCACCTACCGATGCATGAGCATAAAAGACACAATGTGTATCATGCCTATTAAGAATTGCTTGTACATCTTGTAGATAGTTAGGTAAATCTGTTACTCTTACAGCAGTATCCTCACAAAATGCTGGTGTTCTAGAATCCTTTCCCAAACCCATAAGTAATCCTAAACCTGCTTTTCTTAGATCCCAAACTTGTTGCATCTCATCTGTTTCTGATAATTCAACACAGGCATAGGTTAAACCCAATTTTTCTAACTCTGCCATTAAATCTTTTGATTTTTTAAACATTTTAACCCGGTTATCACCTTCAAACTGAATTATCAAAATACATTTTGGATCTTGGCGTAAAAAAAATCGATTTTTTTGGTGCTCAATATTTTCTTTGGTAGCATCAAGTATTATGTCGTCAATCAATTCAACAGCTACCGGATTTTTTTCAGTAGCGATAATAGTTGCGTTCATTGCATCGTCAATACTTCTGAAGTGAGGTATAATCATACATTTATATGGCTGAATTTCTTCTAGATTTAACTTAGCAGAAACAGTCATTGCTAGGGTTCCCTCACTACCGGCCAGTAACTCACAAAGATTGAAAGGTCTACCACCCTCACTGATTGGGCTCATCTCACATAATGCATCAAGGGCATAACCTGTATTACGCCGTTTGATATCTTTATGTGGATAATGAGATAATATTTCATTTTTATTCTCTTGAAGTAATTCAACAATTTCTCTGTAAATATGTCCTTCCAAATTTGGAAGACCCATTTTAGTTTCTAATTCATCATCACTTAATGGTTTGGCAAGCATTTTTGAACCATCGCTTAATACCACCTCCATTTCTAAAATATGATTACGAGTACTTCCATATTTATAAGAGTATAAGCCCGCTGCATTATTACCTATCATACCACCAATCATACAATGCGAAGTAGTTGATGTATCTGGTCCGAAAATTAAATTATTTAAAGCAACTTCTCGATTCAACTTATCCCGAATAACACCAGGTTGTACCTTAACCCAGGCTTCTTCTACATTCAACTCCATAATCCTATTCATGTTTTTGGAAACATCCATAATTAAGCCTGAACCAGTGGCCTGCCCTGCCAAAGATGTTCCAGCGCTACGAGCTGTAATACTCCATTTTTCTTTCGCAGCCTGCCTTACTAAAAAGGCGATGTCTTCACCTGACTCTGGAAATGCCACTCCTTTAGGCATCTCCTCATACATAGAGGCATCCTGAGCGTATAAGCGTCTTGATAGAGTATCAGATTTTATGCTTATGTTAGTAGACATCCGATTATTCTAATTTTATGTGTTAAAAATTTACTTTTTATTTTAAGTATCTATCTATAAGTCAAAATCACTTTCGCATTTGCGCACCAATTCATCTCCCAACGATAAACAAGCGGTAGCAGCTGGGCTTGGAGCATTGAGCACATGAATCTGGCGTTCTGCTCGTTCAAAATAAAAATCGTCCAAAATTTCTCCGTCAGGTTGCAGAGCCATCGCTCGGACTCCAGCGGGTGAGTCTTGCAAGTGATGACTCCTCACCTCAGGAATTAAGGTTTGTAGTCCTCTAACGAAGGCTTCTTTTGAAAACGAACGCTTATATTCGTCGAGTCCCATACGCCAATGTTTGGTAGCCATTTTCCAAAATCCCGGAAAGGTCAAGGACTCTAGTGACTCTTTAAAGTCAAAGGCAAACTTTTCGTAGCCTTCTCGTTTAAATACAAAAACGGCATTAGGTCCGCATTCAATCCCTCCTAAAGCCATTCGGGTGAAATGAACCCCCAGAAATGGAAATTCCGGGTTTGGTAGCGGATAAATGAGATGCTTTACTAAGTATTCGGTCTCTGGTTTGAGTTCGTAATATTCCCCTTTAAATGGGACTATTTTCACCGGCGAATTCAATCCCGCGGACTTGGCCACATGATCGCAGTACAGGCCGGCACAATTGATCAGATAACGTCCCTTGTAGGTACTGTTTCCCGCTTGAACAAGTACTTCACTAGAGCGTTCACGTATAGCATGCACCCTCGCGCCAAATTGAACGAAACCCCTGCCATCCGCCTCAATAATATCCATCATATGGTCACACATTCCCACATAATCCACAATACCCGAGCAGGGAACGTGTATCGCTTTCACACCTTTGACATGTGGTTCAATTTCTGCAAGTTCGGAGGGATCGATCATCCCAATACCTTCAATTTGGTTTTGTATTCCTCGCTCGTAAATCCCATCCAAGCGGGTTAGTTCTTCCTCTTTGGTCGCCACAATCACTTTGCCACAAACCTCCATGGCAACCTCGTGTTCGTTACAAAAATCGACGAGTTGTAACCGGCCATCTCGACAGTTTTTGGCTTTGTAACTACCTGGCTTATAATAAATACCAGAGTGAATGACTCCAGAGTTTTTTCCTGTCTGATGTGCGCCCACCCACACCTCTTTTTCAAGGACTAAAATGGTGGCATCTGAAAACTTTTTGTGCAATTTGTACGCGGTAGCTAACCCCACAATACCGGCCCCTACAATAATAAAATCGTAGGTTTTCTGGGTAGAGTTGAACGGACTTTTCGGGCTTTCATCCGCCATCGAACTGCTAGCTGATGATAAATGTTGCATACAGGAAGATAAGAGGCTCTGAGAAAATTCACACGATAATGTGTAAAAGAACTTTTATCAGAATGAAATCGTATCTTTACTCGTTATTAAATTTATAACATGGCTTGATCTAAACTTGTATTTATCAACCCGAAAGGAAAGTATTCTCAATGACCACTAAACTTCCAAGAATTGGCTTATCGCGTATTGGCTTATTAAGTGTTGTAATGTTGTTTGGTGCATTTGCATGGAGCGGATGCTCGAAATCGAATTCCGAAACAGATGCAAGCAACATCAACCGGCACGGTCTTAACGAAGACCAGTTACGCATTCAAGGCGTATTACAGCGTGCTACCTTTGATGATTTGGACGGAAATATCGTTCAAATTGCCGATTATGAAGGACAAATTTTGCTCATCGATTTTTGGGAAACCTGGTGTTCGCCTTGTTTAATGGTGTTCCCGGCGATGGATTCCTTACGTGGCGAATACGGCGATCGTTTCGAAGTATTGGCTGTGAATACCATTTTAGCGGATAACCCTGAAGATGTGGCGCTATTTGCAGCTGAGAATCATTACGATTTTAACTGGCTGGTCGACATAAATAGGGTCGGAGAACAAGTCATCTCCATGGGCATTCCTTTCAAAGTGTTTATTGACACTGCCGGCTATGTAATTACAACCGAATTAGGCTCGCGCGGTACCCAAGGCGACTACGAAAAAACTAAAGCTATTTTAGAAGAATATTTACCTTAAATACAATTAAAATATGTCTCAAGAAACAATAGATTCATCTACTAAGTCCATTAAAGAAACAGCCAAAGCAGATTTACCAAGTACCAAACCTGCGTACAAAGTAGCCAATATTACTCAAGCGGCGTACGGGCGTAAAGAAATTGAACTAGCCGAGGCTGAAATGCCTGGTTTAATGGCCATTCGTGAAGAGTACAAGAGTGAGCAACCTCTGAAAGGTGCACGGATTGCAGGTTGTTTGCACATGACTATTCAAACCGCTGTGCTCATCGAAACCTTAATTGATCTTGGTGCAGATGTAACCTGGAGCTCATGCAACATTTATTCAACCCAAGATCATGCTGCGGCTGCGATTGCTGCTGCGGGTATCCCGGTATATGCATGGAAAGGCATGAACGAGGAAGAATTTGATTGGTGTATTGAGCAGACCTTGTATTTCCCAGATGGTCATCCTTTGAACATGATTTTAGACGATGGTGGCGATCTTACCAACATGGTACTGGATCGTTATCCAGAGTTGGCCGATGGTATTAATGGTATTTCTGAAGAAACAACCACCGGCGTACTACGACTCATTGAACGCGAACGAAAAGGTACCTTACCTCTTCCAGCAATTAACGTGAATGACTCGGTAACCAAATCTAAATTTGACAACAAATATGGTTGCCAAGAATCAGCCGTAGACGCGATTCGTCGTGCAACCGATGTTATGATGGCCGGTAAAATAGCCGTTGTAGCAGGTTACGGCGATGTGGGTAAAGGAACTGCAGCTTCTCTTCGTGGGGCCGGTGCTCGAGTCATCGTCACCGAAATTGATCCTATTTGTGCACTTCAAGCAGCTATGGATGGCTTTGAAGTGAAGCGCATGGAAGAAGCAGCCGCCCGAGCTGACATTATTGTTACTGCAACAGGGAATAAGGACATAGTAACTGGATCGCATTTTGAGTCTATGAAAGACAAAGCTATAGTAGGTAACATTGGGCATTTCGATAATGAAATAGATGTAGCTTGGTTAAAAGCACATACCACCGAAAATAATATTAAGCCTCAGGTTGATTTGTACACCCTCGAAAGTGGAAAACAAGTTATTCTACTTTCACAAGGTCGGTTAATGAATCTTGGAAACGCAACAGGACACCCATCCTTTGTGATGAGTAATTCTTTTGCTAACCAAACTCTGGCACAAATTGCTCTATGGAACCGTCCAGAAGAATTCGAAACAGGAAAAGTGCACACGCTTCCGAAGTCATTGGATGAAAAAGTGGCTCGATTACATTTATCCAAAATCGGTGCTGATTTAGAGGAATTAACCGAGGAACAAGCAGCGTACATTGGTGTTCCGATAACCGGGCCATATAAGTCTGACGAATACCGATATTAAAAATGAACTAATCTTCTCTGGATAATGCATTTTCGCCCCCTTTTATTGGTTTTCTTGTTGTTTTTCAGCATACAATGCCAAAACAAAACTGGGATTGAACATGCCTCTAACTCTGCATTTTTAGAGTTAAACTTAGAGGAAAGTACCATTGATCGGTTACATCAAGACTACCTTGCTGGGGAATATACGGTAACTCAGGTTGTGCAAGCCTATATTGGACGGATTCAGGCGATTGACAGAGATCCAAAAGGTCCATCATTGAATTCGGTTATAACCATAAATCCCGAAGCCTTAGCAATTGCTGCAAACCTAGATGCTATATTAGACAAAGCTGGAATAGAATCTCTATCCCCTCTATTCGGTGTTCCAGTGTTGGTAAAAGATAATATTGACACTAGAGAAGGTATGCCGAGCACTGCGGGTGCTCGGGCTATGGCCGAGTCCAGACCTTACCGCGATGCATTCATCGTTCAACAATTACGTGATGCGGGAGCGGTTATTTTAGGCAAAACAAACCTTAGTGAATGGGCCAATTTTCATTCCAGTTTTTCCTCAAGTGGCTGGAGTGGGCTAGGAGGCCAAACCAAAAATCCCTATGACCAAACCCGTAGTCCTTGTGGTTCAAGTTCTGGGTCAGGAGTAGCCGCATCGGCTAATCTAGCGATGTTCACCATTGGTACGGAGACCAACGGCTCAATAACCTGTCCTGCAAATGCCAATGGTTTGGTTGGACTAAAGCCTACAGTTGGACTATTAAGTCGCAGCGGAATTATTCCCATTTCCTTTACACAAGATACTCCTGGACCTATGACAAGAACTGTCAGGGATGCAGCTATTGCTTTAACCGCTATGGTTGGTGTCGATTCGGCTGACCAAAAAACGTTGGCAAGCTCAGAATATCTCGGTACGGATTATCTTGCACATTTAGACCCTAACTTTTTAGAAGGGGCAAGAATTGGAGTCTATAATGGACCAAGAGGGCGACACTTCCGTGTAGACACTTTGTTTAATGAGCGCTTAAGAGAGTTAGAAAATGCGGGTGTTACTCTCATAGAGTTAGATCAAATCTCCACAGAAAATCCTGGTGGTAATTCCTATCAGGTTATGCTCTATGAATTCAAGGATGGACTCAATTCCTATTTTCGCTCACTGGGGGACAGCGCTCCTGTCAAAAGTCTTGAAGACTTAATTAACAAAACGCTAAACGATCCGATTGAAATGAGGTATTTCGACCATAATTTATTGATGAGCGCTCAAGCTAAAGGTTCACTAGCGGAACCAGCTTATGAGCAAGAAGTCAACGAATTATTTCGCAAAACTCGCACTGAAGGTATAGACCGGGTCATGAATTTGCATGAACTAAACGCAATTATATCCATAACTGGAGGACCTGCTTGGAAAATAGATTTGGTCAATGGCGACAACTTTGGCTTATCTTCGAGCTCACCAGCCGCCCGTTCTGGCTACCCGAATATTACCGTTCCCATGGGGACAATAGAAGGACTTCCAGTTGGTATATCTTTTTTTGGCCGTGCTTGGGATGAGGCTAAATTACTCGGGTATGCCTACTCATTTGAACAAATAACGCAGGCGCGAACCGCTCCACTATCAGAATAAGCCATCTTGATGATAGGTTTACCAACCCTTTCACAGGCTTCATGATCTAGTCTCTCCGGCGCTTACCACCTCCAGAACCACCTTTTCTGTGTCCTCCACCTAGACGACCACCGCCACCTCTAGAACGACCTCCGCGGCCACCTCCGCCACCTGATCGGCCACGGCCGCCTCTACCATCTTGGCGACCACCTCGACCACCTCGGCCATCCCGACTACCACCATCTCCTTTGGCATTTACATCGGACGCACCCGCGTAATGTTCGAGCATATTATGAAACTCTAGGCTTAAAAAGCGTTCAATAATCTGCTCTTTAGATAGATCTTTAAGTACCTCAAGCGCAGCCGGTAAAAATGGTTGAATTCTTTCTGGGTTTACCGCTTCTTTTTTCACTCGCTCTAACCCATGTAGAAGACGCCGAGAACAAATCTCTTCACCAGTTGGAACTTCCGATTTAACAAAAGGTTGTGATGCCATGTTCTCCAAGCGCCGAATTCGGCTTTGTTCTCTTGGACTTACGATACTCATACAAATCCCTTTGTTACCCGCTCGTCCAGTTCGTCCACTTCGGTGAATATATACCTCTAAGTCATCCGGTAAATTGTAGTTCACAATGTGCGAGAGATTATTTACATCCAATCCACGTGCGGCAACATCGGTCGCAACTAGAATCTTGAGATTTTTACTTCGAAAGCGGTTCATCACCTGATCACGCTGATTCTGCGATAAATCTCCGTTCAATACATCCACATCGTACCCATCTCGACTCAACCATTTTGAAATATCCATGGTCTCGCTACGTGTGCGGCAAAAAATAATTCCATACATACTAGGGTGTATATCTACCAAGCGTTTTAGAGTCTCGAAGCGATGACTCACTTTGACCACATAATATTGGTGCTCAACATCTTTAGAACCCGAATTTCGCTCCCCCACTTCTATTTCGGCGGGATTATTCATGTATTTTTTTGCCATCCTTGACATCTGCTTAGGCATGGTTGCCGAAAATAACAAGGTCTGTTTTTCAGACGGGGTATCCGCTAAAATCGCATCCAAGTCTTCTTGGAAGCCCATATTCAGCATTTCGTCCGCCTCGTCAAGTACTAAAGTCTGGATAGCCTCTACCCGTAATTTCTTTCGTCGGATTAAGTCCAACATTCGACCAGGTGTCCCAACAACCACCTGACAGCCGTTTTCCAAGGCTTTAATTTGAGTCCTTATTTCAGACCCACCATACACAGCCACGGACTTTACTCCTTTTAACTTTTTGGCATAGGCTTTAATATCTTTAGCAATCTGAATAGCCAATTCTCTGGTAGGTGAAAGCACGATAGCTTGCACTCTTTTATTATCTGGGTCAATTTTGTGAAGTAAAGGCAGACCAAAAGCCCCTGTTTTACCGGTACCGGTTTGAGCTAGAGCCACTAAATCCTGTTTCGAATTTAAAATGGTAGGTATAGCTAATTCTTGAACTTTAGTTGGCTCCGTAAAACCTAGATGTTCTACGCCCTCAAGCAGTTCTTGCTTAAGGCCCAACTCTAAAAATGAAGACATGTATAAATAATTGATTTAAAAGTAAGATGTTGCCAGCAAAGAGAGGAATGTGGTTGCGGCATCATCTCAACTCGGGCTTCATGCAGCTATTGTAATAGCGTAAAAAAATACGGATTATTTACCAATACATTACTATTTGTTTAAGGCCTAATACGAGCCTATACCATGTATTTCTCACCTCGTACTACATTCACCTTTTGGGTGTAGGCGACCACAGCATAATTCTCAAAATATTCATTACTGATTTGCTGGATAATTTTAGTGGCCATATCATGATTAGCGATGACTTCGATTTTCACGTTTTTACCTTCCCAGTCACTGGCTCGAATTCCTCTTGAACCCTCCCCTGTCGTATCAGAAAGGGTGTATCCTGACACTCCAGTCTCTTTGAGATGATCTATAATTTCATCTCGTAATAAGCGTTCTGTTATTATGGTAACCAGTGTAAGTTCTCTTAACTCCATTTTATGCTCCCATCCATGTTGCAATTAAATAGTAAACAGGAATACCAATGGTAATATTAAAGGGAAAGGTAATTCCTAAGGATGCTGTAAGATAATAGCTTGGATTGGCTTTCGGAAGAGCTATTCTAACCGCTGCCGGAGCGGCGATGTAAGATCCACTAGACACCATGGCTGCCAATACGGTTGCCCCAGCTACGCTTAAGCCAACCATAAGACCCAACCATATAGCCAATAGACCATGTAATATGGGCATTAAGATTCCAAAACCGAGTAAGAATACCCCCACTTTTTTCAAATCACTAAGTCGGCGAGCAGTAACCATCCCTAATTCCAGTAAAAAAAGCACTAAAGCCCCCTGAAAACCACTCACAAAAAAGGGCTGAACCGATTCAAACTTGACCGGACCGGCTACAAAACCTATTACTAATCCACCCAACAACAGAATAATAGAACTTCCAGTAACCACTTCATGCAAGGCTTTTTTAAACGACCCATTCCCTCCATTAGATAGTTGAGGGATGAGCAATGCGACAATAATCCCTGGGACTTCCAGCAGCGCAACCAGGGTGGACATAAAACCTTCTGGGCTGTAACCCAAACTCTCTACATAACTGATAGCAGCGATAAAGGTAACCGCAGAAACAGAGCCGTAGTGAGCAGCAATGGCTGAAGAGTTAATCATATCCATCCGTCCCAAATAACGAAGTATGATGTATGCGATAAGTGGGGTTAATACACCAAGCAAAAGCGTGATAGAAGCTGGGCCTATAAATGCATCCAGTGAGGTTTTACTCAGTTCTACCCCGCCTTTTAAACCGATGGCCAACAATAAATAAATAGATAATCCCTGATACAGTGGTTTGGGAATTTCGAGATCACTTTTTAATAATTTGGCAACAATACCAAGGGCAAAGGCCAATACGACAGGAGAGGCAAAATTAGAAAGTAGGGATTCCATAATTAGATGTAATTAACTCTGTTTGTTGAATGTAGGTGTAAAAGGTTTTAGCGAGGGGACTTAAACTCTTGCCTCGTAAATGAACCAGCTTCCAGGTACTCTTCAATGGAAATCCTTCCACATCAAGTACACCTATTTGGTCGTGAATTTTTTCTAAGCGCAAACTAAACTCCGAAACCAACGATATACCAATTCCGGCCATTATCGCATGCTTTACTCCTTCATTGGTGCTCAGCTCCATTACTGGATCAATGCGCATATCCTCTTTCTCAAAAAGCTCTTCCATAACCATGCGAGTGCCGGAACCTTTCTCTCGCAGCACCAATGCTTCATCCTTTAAATGTGCCGCCTTGAGTTGTTTTCCTAGTTTTGGATGATCTTTTGCTGCAGCAAAAACCAATGGATTGTCCATTAAGTCGGTATAATCTAGCGCTAAATCGGTTGGAAGTTGCGAAAAAACAGCGAAGTCACAACTGTTCTGTCGAAGTGCACTTATTACCTCGGCACGGTTCGACACTTTTAGAGAAATGGAGATATTGGCGTGCTGCTTCTGAAAAGCACCCAATATATACGGCATTACATATTTAGCTGTGGATACTGCCGCAATACGTAAAGAGCCTTTTATAGCACCTCGTAATTGTGATAAACTCATTTCAGCATTTTCGAGGCTTTGCTGAACAGAAATCTGCGCTTGGTATAATTCCCTGCCCGCCTCGGTCAAATATAACTGCTTCCCGATCACTTCGAACAGCTCTATTCCAAAATGATCTTGCAATTTCTTGACTTGAATAGAAACAGCTGGCTGAGACATTTGAAGCCTCTCAGCTGCTTTAGTCATGCTTTTTTCTTGAGCAACGGCCGCAAAGATATGCAGTTGGTGCAGGGTATAAGACATATACTGATGTTTATTTATCAGTACAAATATATAAATTTTTATTTATATATAGAAAAGCATTTTACTCTCGGTATTTTCCGCCCTAAAGCTTGCCCTAAAAACACTCAAATGATCCTGAAAAATACTTAAACCGATATTCTACCGGCTACTTTTTCTCTAGAGGTTCCTAATTTTTCCCTAACCTTAGTCGCTACTTGCTCCCCTAAAAGTCGAATGGCACTTGATAACTGTTCGTGGGACAAGTGAGCCACATTCATATGCAAACGAAACTCTGTTAATCCCCCCAAGGCTCTGGAATGGCGAACAATTTTATCCGCAACTTCCTCCGGGTTACCCACGACTAAAGCCCCCATTTCATCGGCCTGCGACTCATAACTTTGCCGGGTAACCGCGCCACCCCATCCTCGCTCTTTCCCGATCTGGGTAAAGGTTTTCGCATAACCTGGAAAAAACTGCTCATGAGCCGACTGCGAATCCTCGGCAATAAAGCCTAGGGAGTGAACGGCTACTTTTAATTTTTCTCTAGGTTGTCCAGCTTCAATCCCTGCACGGTAATACATATCTATTAACGGTTTAAATCGGTGCGTTTTTCCGCCTATAATGGCCACCATCAATGGAAGTCCAAGCCGGCCTGCTCGCGCAAAAGAAGCTGGGGTTCCACCTACGCCTAGATAAATAGGCACCTCGGGTTGATACGGCCGCGGATAAACTCCTTGGCCGGTAAGCGCTGATCGAAACCTTCCTTCCCAATTCACTTTTTCCTCTGATCTAAGCTTGAGTAAAAGTTCGAGCTTCTCCTCAAAAATATCATCATAATCCTGAAAGTTAAGACCAAATAATGGAAAGGCTTCCGAAAAAGAACCTCGGCCTGCTACCAATCCAGCTCTTCCTTTAGAGATAATATCGAGAGTAGCTAACTGTTGAAAAACTCGAACAGGATCTTGAGCACTTAACACGGTGACCGCGCTAAGCAACTGAATTTTAGATGTTCGCGCCGCGGCGGCGGCTAAAACGGTTAAAGGTGAGGAGTCTAAGTATTCGGAACGGTGATGTTCACCAAGCCCAAAAACCTCTAAACCAACCTCCTCCATGAGTTCGATTCGAGTAAGAAGGTTTTCAATAGTTTCGGCACGCTGTTTGGGGGTACTAGGCTCACCGTGCTGTCCTTGCACAGCGGCAAAAGAATCAATTCCAAGTTTCATAGTGGGATATAAAAGTTAATGCAGGTCTTTCTTGATGAGTAGTATTTATTAAATATAATAATACACAAAAATAGTTTAATATTAAATCATTAATTCTGTCCCCATCAACCTGTCGGGATACACTGAAAGTATACATACTAGTATGTCTAGTGGGTTAAGATGTGATTTTTTTATAGTTTAATTTGTTTGCAAACATACCAACTGAAACCACAACATATCCAAACCCCGCCAACTTAACTAAATGTATCCCTATGACTAAATCCTTTATAATCACTCTAATTTGTTCCTTTTGTTTACTTTTTTGCACCCAATCTAATCAACAGGTACCCCTAGAATATGAGGTAAGTTCCGCAGTTAAGTGGACGATGACTAGCGCAGAATACCAGATTATTACAGAACATCTGTATCGAACAGCTACCGGAAGCATAGCCGCTATTGAAGTTCCTAAAGAGCCTTGGGTAGTAGCGATGGATGTAGATGAAACTTTGTTAAACAATGTGGAATATAACCGCAGGCGTGATCTTTTGGGCTTGGGATATTCATCAGAAAGTTGGGCTGATTGGGTAAAAGAGGAATCCGCAACCCCCGTTCCTGGTTCGATTGAATTTGTTACAAAAGTACTCGAAAAAGGAGGTCTCATCGTACTCATCACCAACCGAGAGCGCGAACTAGACTCGAATACATGGAATAATTTAGTCGCATTGGGTTTTCCCGTAAGCCGTAACAATGCCTGTATAATGGGACGATCCCAAGCAGACCGTAACTCTGAAGGAACACAAGGGATGATCAATGACAAAGATCTTCGACGCAATCAAATCGCTACTGGTACGGCCAACTATTGCTGGAAAAATTACCCCGAGGCTCAAGAAATTTGGAACAAGCCTTTATCCATTATATTTGAAGTAGGAGACAACATTAAGGATTTTAGCCAAACCACCCAAGACAACGTTGATACCAAAGACTTCATGGAACGGATTTCAACCGATGTGTTGCTTCTGCCTAACGCGGTCTATGGTTCTTGGGAGTAAGTTGAGTAGGTGCTGGGATCGTTAGCAAGCCAATATAAGAAGCTACCTAATCCTGCTCGTAACCCGTCATCTCGATGTACCCATTCCCGTCGATGACCACATCCCTGAATTTCCCGGAGACTTGCAAAGCTCCCTCATAATACTGCACCGATACCGTCATCTCTTGATCATCGAACACAGTGGTTACGTCCATCTCTAGCTCTTCCGAGGGAATAGCGAGGGTCCACTGCACGGGATAACGCGCCCCAGTATGAGGGCTAGTCCAATACTGTACCACCTCCAAACGCACTTCGCCTTGGTCTAAATCTCTCTTCTGACCATTAGGGGCAACCAAACTACCGGTGGTTTGAGGGGCTAACTCAGGATCGACATTTCGAATTTGATAGTACATGAGCTCGTATCCGTTAGACAACTGAATCGAAAACCAATCCCAACCCGTCTGCCCTGAATCCAAAGCCGAGGTACTCCACTCATGATCCATCCAACTCAGCCCTGAAACCACTAATGATTCGCTTTCCTTTTTCAAAAGCCCCTCGGTCTGCATACGCGTGAAAGAAATATAATAGGAGGCATTTCCATCCTCACCCCCTTTCTTGTCATACCCCTCTTCCCCTTGAAGCACCAGCGGTTTTTGTGGATTCAACACTACGTCCAAAGCTGTCCCGTCACTCATTTCGGCCTTAATCCTCACCGGGAAACGCACATCATTGGCCTTTGAATCCTTAACCCGAGTAATCTCCCAATCCTCCAACCAGATCCGATAGGGATCCACGCTCGCCCCCGCCAAACCAGCGGTACCTCGGCTGTATCGCTCGTCAAACTCATGATCCTTCTTCGACACATCGGAGATGGCAAAATGCGCTAAGTACAATTGGTTGGTACTCCACTCCGAATCACGAGCACCCTCCCCTTCCGCGTTCATTGTTACAGAATCCACACCTGAAGGCCTAAGTTGATTTCTAAAAATGGTGAACTGATAACCAAACTGCCTGCCCTCTTCGGTAAAAAGATTCCCGGTGTAATACCACCACTCGGTTTTAAAACCAGGGTGAGCCCCATGGTCCCCTGGAAATACAAATTCTCTAGGTGCAATTGCTTGGGTAAAGCCCTCGTTATCACCTCCACTCAACGCCTGAGCAGCAGAAATAGTAGCTTCAATTTCAGCTTCGGGTTCGGAAAAAAGAATCCAAGAAAGCGCAAGGCCTACCAGTATCGGAATCGTTATAATTTGCCAGAAGGATAGTTTCATTGTTCGATTATTTCAATTTCATAAAGATTATTCACTTCGCAATGCATCAGCTGGATTTGCCCTAGCCATTTTCCATGAGGGGTAGATTCCCGCCAATAAGGCCGCTCCGACAGCTAAGCCTAACGCTTGAATCAATAGCGAAGGGCTAACTATGAATTCCAGCGTCCAGCCGAAAGAGCGAAGATTAATTACATAGACCAAGACATAGGAAATAAGTAGCCCAAGTGGAATGGATAAGACCCCTGAAATCACACCCATAACCCCGGTTTGGGTGATAACATAGTTCCATAACTGCCCCGGAGTCATTCCATTGGCTCTGAGCACGGCATGTTCTCGGGCTCGCTCGAGTTGCAGCGCCATTAACGAACTTAAAATACCCACAAAAGCCACCACCACAGCTAACAATCTGAGCACCACGGTAACCGTAAACGTCCGGTCAAAAATTTCGATCGAAGCTTCGCGCAATCCTTTATTCGAACGGATAAAGACCTCTTGAACCCCCACAGCTTTATCCCGTAAACGATTGACCAGTACATCTACCTTAGTCTGATCATCGGCATACAAAGCCAAACCGGAAATGGCGCGGTTATCAAAATAACGGTCATACAAGCTACGATTCATGGTAATGGTCCCTATATCTGAGGCATAATCAAAGTAGATAGCCTGAATAGGAAAAGACTGCATACCCTTATCGGTCATGATTCCCAAACTATCTCCGATTCCAATCCCAAAACGATAGGCATACGCCTCAGAAATCATGATCACTTTTTCTTGGGCAAACTGCTCCCAATAGCCGTCCTGTATCTCCTTTGTTTGGTAGGATTCGCTCGCCTTGGCACCCAATGAGGTCGTCACTAGATTACTGCTGCCAAAGGTAGTCATCACATCTTCGCTGAAGACCGAGTGCACGCCAGCAATCCCCTCAGTTTCCTTGAAAATCTGAACTAATTCGGCTTGCAGTTGAGCATCGACTTTGCGGGCTACGGCGCTGGGGGGCTGCACATAAATATCGGCTTGGAGTTGAGATTCCAACCAAGATACAACAGTGACACGGAAGCTATCGACCATCACACCCACCCCAACCGAGGCAGCCACGGCAACAACGAGAGCAGCAACTGCTACTGAGGTTCGGCTAAGCTCAGTCACCACACCACGAACCGACATCTTACCAATCAACCCATTTAGAGCTCCTAAAATGGGACGTATAAGAGCGGATAAGCCCACTATAAGAGCTGGAATAAGTAATGAAAATCCTATAATCACAAACAATAATGAGCTGTATCCAGCGATGATTCCGCCATTAGGAAATAATAGAATACCCCCACCCGCTAGGCCAATAGCCAGCCCTGTTAGGGCAAGTGAAGGCAAGCGCTGAGCCAATCTAGATTCACTTGAAGAGCGACGTAGAACTGTGGAAACCTCTGTTTCTGCAGCCTCGCGAGCTGGCCAAAAAGCCGCCATTAAGGTCGCACCCAAGCCCAACGTGACCGCTTTAAGCACTGGAACTAATTCGATGGTCAATTCTTGGACGGATAGCACAAAATAGAGATCGTTGATGGACTGCGTAACCAGCCCAAGGAGAAATTGCGCCAAACCGATACCTGCCATTATCCCGAGTATGGTACCGATGAGACCAATGAGCACCGCTTCCTTTAATATCATGGAAAGTACTTCCGATTTTGTCACTCCTAAGGCGCGGAGACGACCAATGAGGGGTAGACGCTGAACCACCGAAAACGTCATGGTGTTATAAATCAGGAACATTCCCACCAGCAAAGCCAATAGGCTTAGTGCTTGTAAATTGAGTTCAAAAGCCCGCGTCATTTGACTGAGAGTATCCATGCGAGAGCCTGAGGAAACCAGGCGCGTACCCTCTGGTAAGCCAGCCGATAGTGACGCTAAAATAGCCTCTTCATTCTCATTTGGAATTATTAGATCAATTCTGGATAGCTGACCATCCATATCAAAAAGTTGCTGTGCGGTGTTAATATCTACCAGTAGCACGCTTTCTAGGGCTTGTTGGCTGCGCTTGTTGGCTGTTGCAACAGCACCTGCGATAAGCAGGTCAAATGGTCGCCCACCCACGGACACCTGGAGACTATCCCCGATATTTTTGGCCAAATCTGCCAGAACCTGATCACTTATAACCGCTGTTAGTTGTTCGGTTATAAACTTAGCTAAGTCAATACCGCCATCTTGGCTTGAAAAATCTCGAAATGGCCCCTCCGCAATTGGGTCCACGCCCATTATCTGAAAGGTGCGATCCAATCCTTGGACCCTGCCATAGCCATCGATAACAGGCGCGGAATTTCGATACCCAGCGGTCAGCCTTAGGTCCCTATATACCTGATCGCTCAATAAATCGCCCGACCCTTGAATTTGATGGGTAGCCTTTCCTGTTAGCGCTTCGGCCGATAAGGAAAAAGCGCGTTGGGCTGAGCTATTAGAAAGGTCTATGGAGATAACCATGGCCACGCCAAGAGCCACGCCTAAGATGGACAACAAAAAGTGCCAAGGGTGTTTTAATAGAAACCGAAGGCTAGACTGCCAAAGTAGGTCGTGGTGATACCTGGTCATTCGTTGGATGCCTTGGTCGGTTCAGTTTCGTTGGTAGCTTGGGCTGGTTCCGATGATTCGGTAGCATCCAAGGATGTATTCATGGTGTGCAGACTTCCTTCACGAAGCTCTAATACCTGATCAGCAATTTGGCCCATTTCTCGGTCATGTGTTGCAATAATCATGGTTCGGCCATTCTCCCGAACCAAATCACTAAGCATTTTCAGCACCATGCTGCCAGTTTTATAATCTAGGTTACCTGTGGGCTCATCGGCTAAAATAAACTTCGGCTCATGAGCCAAAGCTCTTGCGATGGCCACTCGCTGCTGCTCACCCCCCGAAAGCCGATCAGGATAGCTCCCTCCCCTTTCACCTAGGCCCACTTGATCCAAAAAAAACTGCGCTTTCTGCTCACTTTCAGCTGGATCATCCCCTTTCAATGACAACGGTAGTACAACATTCTCAGAAGCGGTGAGCGTAGAAATAAGATTAAACGACTGAAATATAAACCCAATGTTGTTTCGCCGATATTTCGTGCGATCCTTCTCATTCATCTTCGAAATATCCGTGCCATCAATAATCACTTGTCCTCTGTCGGGCTGATCGATCCCGCTTAGCAAATTCAACATCGTACTTTTCCCAGAACCAGAACGCCCCAAAAGCACATACATTTGACCTTCTGCCACTGAAAGATCTAGCTCATTAAGTACCAATCGCCTTTTACTACCCTCTTGATAACTCTTTGTAAGCTGTTTCAACTGGATGATTGGTTTGTTGCTCATGTACAGGGGCTTGGAATCTTAGTTATCGGACTTACTAGATCAGCATTCCGTTAGACTAATTCAAACTAAGCTCCATTGGTATTGGTTCCCAATTTTTTGAGGATTTTGGGTGATTTACTTAAAAAGAATTATGGCTACAAGCACTGACAGTCAATACTTTATCGAACTAGCATAGAATCTAGCTCAGAAATGCTCCAAAAAGCTCCCTCTTTTATGACTGCATGTATCTGTTGAGTGAAAGAAATATTCTGTAGAGGGTTTCCTTTTAGCAATACTAGATCAGCATGATACCCGACTTTTACTCGGCCTTTTTCTCCTTCTACTCCTAAAAATGTTGCTGGGTTTATGGTCGCAGTCTGTAACGCTTGTTCATTTGAAAACCCACTTTCCACAAGTAACTCAAGCTCTTTATGCAAGCTTTGCCCCGGTATCAAATAGCCAATTGGAGTGTCGGTGCCCGCCATAAACGGAACATTGTTGGTGTGTAAGTATTGCACCATTTTTTTCATCCATCGGCTATAAACGGCAATATCCGCATTAGAGTCAATAGCTATGCTGAGCATTGGCTCAATCGCTGCGCGCCACTGTTCTGCAAGTTTCGTTGGGAGTTTTATAAGTTGAGACATCTGGCCCTCTTGCAGAAATTCTCGTGTTGCGAAATTAGTATATAAAGCTAACGTAGGTGTTTGCCACACGGAGTTTTGCGCCAATAACTCAGCCGCCTGACTCAATAGCGTACTGTCAATCATTTGAATGGCATTCATTCGTTGTTTAGCATGTAATGATGAACGCAATTCAGCACCACTGAGACTGTCTGGATTTTCGAGAATAGACAAACGTTCTTTTAATAATTCTCTGGAATTGGTGGCTATCGACATTTCAATATTTCGAAGATGTTCCATCCCATTTAATCCTGCCTCGACTGCAGAAAATAAATCCATGCTCAATGGAATATGCCCTGTCACCAAAAGTCCTTCTTCACTAGCCAAACGCATGAGCTCCAGATATTGTGCCTCACTTAACATCTCATATGCTTTTAAGAAGTCCACCTGATTATCTATTAATAGCTGAGTGTTAGATTGTATAGATGTTGGCGAATTATTCTCGACGGACAATAAAGGATAGCTCGGCGAAGAGTCATTGTACACATTAGGTGTACCATCAATTAATGGCCCTGCTATATACACATTTGGTGCCTTCGTAGGTTGTTCTAGCGCTCGATTCCTAACTTCGGTTACCAACCCTAAGGGACCGCCTGTATCACGAACACTTGTCACTCCATGAGCCAAAAATAAGGCGTTCATAGCGGGTCGCATATTATCGTCAAAAGCATAATGAACGTGAGCATCCCATAAACCAGGTATTAGATAAAGACCTTCGCCATCAATACTACGCATACTGAAGACTTTATCAGCTTCCTCATAATTGGTAATCTCGATTATCCTACCTTGCTTTATTAATACATTCTTCGAGGGTTGTGCACCTTCAATTGGATCCACAATGGTTACATTAGTTATCCAATAAGTTTCCTCCGATGAAGTCATTACTGGTTGACATGTGAGTAGAAGTGTGCAAATAATTGCAATATGTACACTTGATGGTATTTTTAACCATTGGATAGATATTATCATTGTTTTCACCTGAGTCTGAATATTTGTAAGTATTAATAAGAGACACTTAGATTTAATATGCTCATCTTGTTCATCTTACGAAAATTGTAATATTATTTTTACGTTTTAGATAAGCACCCGTAGCTCAACTAGATAGAATACCTGATTACGAATTCTTTTCACCTATCTCTTTTTGCAGCAAAAATCACCTCATTTGATTAATTAGGGTCAAATTTTTTAATTATAATTCCCTGTATCCTAAATCTGATTCTATGCTTACACGACAACACCACTCTTTTCTAATATTTGCAACCATCATTTTACTTGGAATTCAATGTGATGAGCCAAATAGTCCTACCATTTTTAATATGAGCATAAGCATCAATCCTGACGGTGCGGGTACCGTGATTCCATCACAGGATTTGTCTCTTCCGGAAAATGAAACCATTCAGATTCTAGCCCAACCATCGAATCCATATGCATTCACAGGTTGGACCGGCTCCATTTCATCCAATGAAAATCCATTAAATGTTACTGTAACCGAAAATCTTAATCTAACTGCTAATTTTCTGATTAAGAACTATCCTTTAACGGTTTCTACGGTTGGAAGTGGGACTGTCATTGAAAGCATAATCACTTCAAAGACTGAATATGATCATGGTACCATTGTTCAACTTCAGGCAATTGCAGAAGATGGCTGGATATTTTCAGGATGGTCTGGTGCATACAGCAGCGATCAGGATATCATCGAAATTACAGTTGAATCAGAACTGACTATAACTGCTACCTTTGTAATTGATAAAGTTGAACCTGTACCAGTTACAAAAACAAATGACATGAAAATCTTTGTTCATTACATGCCTTGGTTCCAATCGGCTCCATATGATGGTTTTTGGGGTACCCATTGGACGATGAGTAATCGAAATCCTAACAATATCATTGATGGGCAGCGTGACATAGCGTCACATTTCTACCCCTTGATTGGTCCTTATTCAAGTAAAGATCCAGATGTTGCTGAATATCACTTGTTGCTCATGAAGTATGCTGGAATCGATGGTATATTTATAGACTGGTATGGAACATATGATGTAAATGATTATAGATTAAATCTTGAAGGTTCAGAAAATATTATTGATTTGATCGATGAAGTTGGACTTGAATTTGGCATTGTATATGAAGATCAGACGACAGCTAAAGTCGTGAATGCTGGTGAGGCATCTACAACGATCGAAGCTGCAACTAACGATTGGCAATACATTCAGAATAATTATTTCAGTAATCCAAATTATACCAAAGTTGATGGCAATCCATTAGCATTAGTTTGGACACCCATCGAAATTGAAAGTGGTTCCGCATGGTCACAAATTTTATCAGATGTTAACCCAAATCTAATGCTGCTCGCATTATGGTATCAGGTTGGAGATTTAGGATCCAACGGAGACGGAGAATATGGTTGGGTGTATGGAGGTAATGGTAATCATTTGCAGGAAATCATCAATTTCTATAATAACCGACTGAATCGTTATGATTTAGGTATTGGGACAGCATATCCCGGATTCGTTGATTTCTATGAAGAAGGTGGACAAGGCGATGTTATTGGGTGGGAAATTCCGCACAATACACTTGAATTAACGCTTGATTTGGCTACTCAATACAATGTGGATTATCTACAATTAGTAACCTGGAATGACTTTGGAGAAGGAACCATAATTGAACCCACAGTAGAAACCGGGTATACATATCTTGAAAAGGTTCAAACATTTGCTGGGGTATCGCCTAATAGTGATTTTTTTGGTCATTTCGAAACAATATATGACTTGTACCAAGCACGTAAAGAATACGCCGACAATGAAAATATTCAGGAACAATTAGATCTAGCGTTCAATTATTTAGTAATTCTGCAACCAACAGATGCACGAAATATTCTTCAGAATTTGAACAAGTAACTAAGATCTTTTATTTAATCTGAGGTTCCCAAAATCCTACGTACTTCATTAATTAGTAATGGAATTGCTGGTTCAACCATGCCATGGCCATACCCATCTAATTCCATTATTCTAGTATCTGAATGCCCAATTACTTTCATCATGCGCATCATATAAGCGTTTTCTTCATATCGCCCGAGCAACTCTAGCTCTCTATCACCAGTAATTAAAAGTAATGGTGGGGCATCAGCACGAACGTGAAATAAAGGAGCATACTGATCAATAACCGCTTGTTCTCCTGGGATTCCACGTTCTTCACGTACTGTAAAATGTGTGATTGTATGACCGCTAAATGGAATTAAACCTGCTATTTGATTTGCGTTGATTCCATGTTCATTCAAATAGCTTTTGTCCAGTCCAACCATCGATGCTAAGTAACCACCTGCTGAATGACCACTTAGAAAAATCTTGGAAGGGTCTCCACCAAATTCCTCGATATTCTTAAAAACCCATGCAACAGCAGCTGCAGCATCTTCAATGTATATTGGGGCATTCACATCAGGAAAGAATGAATAATTTGGTGAAACTACCGCCATACCTTGATACTTTAAGTCTTCAGGAAGCTCTTTACTACCTGCTCTAAGCCCTCCTCCATGAAACCAAACAATGGTAGGATAGCCTGTCTCATTCGTCGGGTAATAGATGTCTAATTGGCATCTGTCACAATTTTTCATCTCTACCCTGTATGGTATATCAACTTGATACTCATATGCAGTCTCTTGACTAAAAATTAACGTAGGGAAAATCAAAAATGAGAAGAAAAGATATAACTGCTTCATACCTATTAAATTGAATTGGTTTATGTTAATCACCATTATATTAAACCAAACATATAACTTCAGATTGAATTACAACCATTATGTTTTGTTTGAATCCAGTCCAACCTAATCTAATAATCATATCATTTCATAAGTAGCATATTTTTTACAGATTGGAATCGCTCGCCTTGGCACTCCATGAGGTCGTCACTAAGTTAATACTACTAAATGTAGTCATCAGTCTGATTATTTGTAAGTATTAATAAGAGACACTTTGATTTAATATGTTTATCTTGTCTATCTTTTGAAAGTCGTAACATTACTTTTACGTTTTTAGATAAGCACCCGTAGCTCAACTGGATAGAGTACCTGACTACGAATCAGGCGGTTAGAGGTTCGAATCCTCTCGGGTGTACAATTAATTCAAGCTAAGTAACATAATTACAGTTATTTAGCTTTTTTATTTTGTAGGAACTGTACAAGTTTTGTACAACTTATCTATAGTTAAGAGTGTTTTAGCACTAAATCAAGAGATGTTTATACTATCTAATTTCTAAGTATTCACAACTAAGGACACAAATGAGTTTTGTTCACCGCCTCAATAGCATGCCATAGCATCGTTTTCCATATGTCCTTTTGATTAGCCCATACTTAGGTGAATTGAACTTCTACATCCTATTATTTAAATTTGGATCTAAAATAAATTTTCGACAGTTCTAATTAAAAATTGGTTAAAATTATGGGTAGAGATTATACTAAATATGATTTTTATAATTATGAGGACCTTATCGCGTCTAATTTGTCTAAAAGAGCACTTGTTTTTGAAGTAGTTAAATTCTTTTCAAATTACATGGAATATGAGATGAATGAGATTAAAGAATTTTTCATTGATGATATTCAGGGCTCAAAAGGATTCATAAGAACTCTTGATGAAGTCAAAGATGAAAAAAGATTTTCTTCTGAAAAATTAGTGTCAGCTGATGGAATAGAGTTTGTTGTTTCTAATCAATGGGGAGCATCTAATTTTGAATCTTTTCTAAAGTTTAATGATGACCAAATAGGATATAAAATAATTAATTCCAATACATCTAATGAAAATCTATCAAAGTCCTCTCCTGAGTACCCAATAATGGAAATACCCAGCCAACTTTTCCAAAACTATAATGTTGAATGGGGAAGATATTTAGTTTTTTATTTGGAAAATAGCCCAAATATTGAGGATTACGAAAAATTTGAAATCACCTTAGATATGGAAAATAGAGTTGTTATTGGAAAGAAAGATGAGGAGGATGACTGTCGTTGTTGGTTTAAAACGTGGGAAGTTATGATATATGAGCCCTTTCAAGAAAAAAAATCCTATGATGGTATGTTAAGAATTTCAGCTGGAGACAAATATGAAAATGCTTGGCTTGATCATGATAGTTTCAGATGGCAAATTATTTGTCATTATGGCTTCGACGACTTAGATGATGGAGATCTTCCAGAGGGTATTTCTGGTGAAGTAATAGCTGAAGCGATTGCTAAACCTCAAGAAATTTTCCAAATTTATGAACACATTCAAAAAAATAAATCCAATAGATAAAGATTTTGGAGATTTACAAGAAGAAGATTATTTCTATTTTCAACAACAAACCAAATCCAGAAAATGAAAGGCCAGGATTAAGATGGGCCTTTGAGCCTATAAAACATAAAACAAAATATTTAATTCTTGGAATAAATCCTTCAAACTCTGTAATGAAGGTAAACTCTGTTATCAAAAAATCAGGTAATAGTTGGTCTGACGGACCGTTCTTAAATCAGTACTCTTATGATAAATTCCTTAGTGATTCCAATAATGAATCTAAGATACTTTTACTCCAAGAATTGGCACATGAACACCACCCCCATTTTAAAAAGCATAAAGAATTTATATCCTTTTTAAAAAATATTGTAGAAAGTGACTATCAATTTTTTGACCTTTTTCCTGTTTGGGGAATAAAACAAGAAGAGTTTATCAAAAAATTAGATTTTTATCAGAAAGAAAAATCTATTGAAGCTTTTATTGATTTGATAGACAGACATTCAAACCTTAAGGGCTTATATTTTTTCAATTCAGGAGCGGCAAAATTTTTTATGAAAGAGAATAAGATCAGCTGGAATTCACCGCATAAAAGAATTAATGTTAGAAAAGAAAAAGATATGAGAGGAGAGAGAATTTCTATAGTTAAAAAAGGAAAACTTAAACTAAATAATAGAAATATTGATGTTCATTGCTTTGGGATTGGAGGATATTTTGGCCCTGCGGAACTTAAAGAGTTAGCACATAAATGGAATAAGCATCTATCCAATGATTTTTTGTAAGGTCTTTATTTCAACCCACTGATTATCAATTTTTCTGTATTGTTTTGTTTCTGACGTTGATAGTTTTGAAGGTCCTTCAGCTAACCTATATATGATGTCATCATCACTTACCAAATCTACATAATGTTTTGTGTCAGATTTTGTTTGGATAATTTCACTATAACCTGATTGTCTCCATCGTATTTTACCATTTATAGAAATCCAGTTCGACTGCATTGAAAAAACTTGATCTCCAGTTTTGTACTTCTTTATTTCCAAAAGAAACTGAAAGATCTTAATTATGTCCTCAATCTTTTCATTTTCTGTTGACGGTTTTAGCTCTTCAATTTTAAAGGTTGAAGGGAGCGCATTTAAAATCTCTGAATCAAAAAAGTTAAGATTAATTTTAGTTTTATTAATAGTAGAAGATATTCTTGAGTTAAATTCTATTTTTTCCTTTAAAGATTTAAATAAAAATTCTTGATCTGTTTTTGTTTTACTTAATTCAATGACGGAGAGAGTATGTAAAACAACCTCTGAGGGATACTGGTAAAGGAATGTATCGTCAACAATAAAAATCTTATTGTAATTATTGTAATACTTTGTTTCAATAAAGGTTAATTCATTTTCTATCCTGTCAAGATATTTATCATCTTTTTGTTCAGTATAGATGTCTAATAATTTTATGAGCTGAATAAAATCTGCATTCATAGTGTCTTGAAAATGCACAAGAATGGTTTTTAAATCATCTAAATCAATATGATATTTATTAATTAACCTTCTCAGTGAGTCCACTAAATGAACAGCATGAGAAAAAGACTTTTTAAGAGCTTTGGTATACTTAGTTGACATGTGTTACTATTGTGAATAGCAATTTAACAAACAGGGCAATGGCTCCCCCTGATGGACTCGAACCAATGACCCTCTGATTGACAGTAAGAGTGTTTTAGCAATAAATCAAGAGATTAGCAGATCAGTTAATTCTTACTCATTTGTTCTTTCAATAACCTCTGAGTTGTCTCCCAATCTAAGGTGGATTTAAGTCCAGAAGTGTTACTATACTTTTCTACCAGCTTCAATGTCTCTTCTGCTCCTTCATAGATGCCCTTCGTATAGCCACTACTAAGTCCTTCTTTTTTACCAATTATGTAACCAATAAATAATGAAATACTTGTTGCAAGTAGTACTATAGAGAGTTCCATAAAA
>MDSV01168883.1_pt1 | contig 129745 bp, 121 predicted proteins | sample 810851 | NCBI WGS metagenome assembly MDSV01 (sample SAMN05326640, study PRJNA326480) | marine metagenome | isolation source: seawater | place: Atlantic Ocean: North East | collected 2012
CTGTCACCAAGATCTCTGTTTATTTTGTTCAACGAGAGTTGAGCATCCATCGCCGTAACGTTGGTATTCACTCTGTTGTAATCACCAAAACTAGCCATATTTACCTCATGTTTAGTTTATAATTATTATTGTGTTTAAGAGAATATTTATTCAATCCTTAACTAAACTTTTAATCCTTAATAAATATGTTCATTTAATTAACCCTACCCTTTACTGGTATTGTCAATATTCTATTTACTGTCCAAGGAACCCTAGTACAGCCTGTGGACCCATGTTAGCTTGTGATAAAGCTGCAGTCGCTGTTTGCTGTAGGATTTGTAGTCTTACAGAATTTGATTGCTCTTTAGCAAAGTCAACATCCATAATTCTACTCTTCGCAGCACTATTCGCCGAAATAGCCTCAGTCAGATTTACTTCTTTTCCTGACATTGATCGCTGATCAATACCAATTTCATTCATGTAGCCATTTAAGGTTCCAATTGCTAAGTCGACTTTCGTCATAAAAGTATTAAAATCAGCCGCAATTGCATCGACCTCAGTGGCTGTTCCTTCGCCAGCATTAGTACCAGCGATAGTGAATTCTATCTCACCACGGTCATCATCTGATGTATTGCCTCCAGATAAGTGAGTATTTAAGTCACCATCATCAACTAATATGTCGGCATCGCCACTCAAATCAGTAGCATCAGCGCCAAATAATGCCAAAACATCAACTTGTCTTAGATTGAAACTATATGTATCACTAGTGCCCTCACCAACTTGAAAGGTTAGCGTAGTATCAGAAGTAGGATTTAATGCAATTCCATTGAATTTTGTTGAATCAGCTATACTATTAATATCGCTTCCGAGTGATTGTATTTGCTTTGCCATTAATGTTCTTTCGCTTGCACTGAAAGTATCATTAGCTCCTTGTGTCGCTAGCCCTTTCATTTCGATCAGATTATCCATAATCGATGTATACCCACCTTCAATTATATCCATCACTGATTTAGCATCGCTTACATTCTGAAGAGCTTGTTCTAGACCAGTAATCCTGCTACGTAATTTGGTAGCAATCGCAAATCCAGCCGAGTCATCTTCAGCATTATTTATTTTATAACCAGTTGATAGTTTTAATCGACTGTTCCCCAGTTCTGAATTTATCTTATTCAATGAAAGCCTCGCCTCCATCGCCGTTACGTTCGTATTTACTTTGTTGAAATCACCAAAACTTGCCATGAGTTAATCCTTATTTTATGTTACTGTTTAATCCTTAATAAAAGTTCTAGTCGCCTAAACCAGAACTGAATTCAAATATGTCATTTATAGTTTTTTGATTTGCAACAGTTATCGTTACTAAACTCGCAGACTTTAATTTATTTTGTAAAAACGATGTTTAAGTACCAATTAAGCTTGTTTCCAGTTTCTTTTTTTAGATCTAACGACGGAAAACTTTATCATTTTTTAGTGCCAATAGAATCAAATAACCTTAGATTGATTACCCGTCACCCCTCTTCATAAGTTGCAAATAGAAAAATTGACCATTATTTAGAAAAGATTTCCACCTCCATATTTATATAGAGTAACGAAAGCATGTTATAGACTACTTAAGAACATATTTTTTGAAACTATGCTTTTGGTATTGTATTTGTTCTAATTACATAAAATCTACTAATGTGCAATTAAGTCTTGTTCGTATAGTCCGATAACGTATATGAACTTGAACGAATATAAATATTATGTTATCACCCGATAAAATTTATCAACAACAATCCATACTTAATTCACACCCAACAAAATTGGTTGTAAAAATGTACGATTTGATTGCACAGAATTGTTACCGTGAAAACGGTGATAAAGTCAATGAATTGCTATCAGAACTCATTCACTATCTAAATTTCGACTATGATATATCAGCTTCATTATTTGAGATTTACAGATTTTGTCAACAGTTAGCTAGGGAATCCAAATTTGAAGAAATAATTGACGTATTAAACCCATTACGAGAAACATGGGAAGAAGTCGCAAAAATTGAATTAAAAAAACAAGCAGTTTAACTCCATTATATGGCATCTGTATCAAATATTATCAGTAGATCTGGACAATACGAGGGAATTGTACAACAACTAGTACAACTAGAGAGTCAAAAGAAGGTTCAATATCAAACTGATCTTAGGGATCAGAATAAAATTAATTCTGAACTCGGTAAAGTTAGTTCTAGAATTTCAACACTTGAGAATATGATCAAAGAATATTCTCTAACGACCAATAACACGTTTACTCCTGTCAAAACTACTAGTTCAGATGACACTATCGTCGAGATAACATCAGCGTCAAATTTGGATGATCCAGATCAATTTTCATTAACAATTAACCGGCTTGCAACTAGAGATAATCTATTATCAGCCAGTTATGCCTCTACAGGCACCAATTTAGATAGTAATGGATCCGTTGATATTACTGTCGGTGGAACAACGCATACTATTTCAATAACACCAACCGCTGGTGATTCAAATTCAACTGTTCTGAATAGTCTAAAAACTGCTATAGAGTCGGCCTTTGGTGAAACCTTGCAGGTAAATGTATTTGATCTTGACTCAACAAATGTACAGCTATCTGTTCGCAGCTCTGAAACGGGTGAAGCAAAAAGGGTTCAGATTGCTAACACATCCGGCTCATTAGCCACCGTTTTTGACAACGCTACTAGACCAGTTGCTACAAATCAACTTGATGCATCATTTACTATGAACGGGGTTAGTTTTCAGCGATCATCAAATACGGTAAATGATACTATATCAGGTCTCACATTTGAAATGAAGAAAACAACTGCATCTACTGTGACATTAGAAATAGAACGTGATACCACAAAAGCGCGAAGTAACTTTGATGATTTTGTAAAAGCTTATAACGATTTGAATACCGACATACGTAATAAGACATTCATTAACGGGGAAACAGGGGCCAGAGGCCCATTAAGAGAATTACGCTCTATTCGAGATCTCTCATCTCAACTACGCCAATTAGTGATTGGTGATGCCACATCGGGCACCATAAATAATTTGTCTGAACTTGGTATTTCTTTTGACAATAGTGGCAAAATGACGGTTGAAGATTCAGACAAATTAGACACCGTCTTAGCAAATACCCCCAATGATTTAAATACCTTCTTTTCAACCAGCAGCTCTCCTATCCAAAGTATTTATACCCATCTTCAAGGGTATACCTCAACGGACGGAATTATTGATACTCTAGAAGACGGAGTGAGTGATAAAATTGAATTACTTAACAAAAACATTGAAAAAGAAGAAAAATATCTCGCTGATTACGAAGAAAAACAGCGAGATATTTTTACTCAACTTGAACTAATGCTCGAACAAGGTAACTCTCAATTTGCTCAGGTTATGGCTGGGCTAAATAATTTTTAATTTTAGGTATTAAGTTTTTTTTTAGTTTGCCGATAATAATATTGTGGAAAAGTTAAAACTACATATGGAAATGCTAAATACGTCCTCTGAGATGATATCTAATATGTTATCAGAAGAAGATGCGACGCTCAACGATGTTCAAAAAGAATTTGATAACCGGCAGCATTTAGTAGATTTCATTGCTAGTTACGACGAATTTAATTCAACAGACTCAGTGTCCAATGAACTTATTTCTGCTCTAAAGAAAAGATTCATAAATACTAGTCAGGTAATTAAAACTCAGTTAGAAAATTTACAAGCTCGAAATAAATCAGAGCTTGAATCTATTTCAAAACAAAGACAAGCAATACAAGGCTACCAACAATCACTAATGGCATAAGAAGTAGATTATAACTACATTTAGTCATGACAATTAGAAATTTATCACATATCGATAAAAACCAAGTCAAGAAGATTGAACATTCTGACAATAAGGTTTCTAATTTGAGTACAGCCAAAGCTGAACAAGCTAAAGATGCGCTTAATACTGATTCATTAGCTCTTTCAAATGTATCTAAAGATGAATTTGAATTTGCTAAAGTTGAGTTATCGAAACTTAATAGAGTAACTATGGAGCAACTCTCAAACTACAGAGAGATGATTCAAGAATTCGAAGAAGTAACTGATCAGCAGATTGACATGCTAGATAAGAAATTGGAAAATAATTTCTTAGTTAAAAACATGAATGATCCTGAAGTTTGGGAAATGATTGCCAAACAAATTCAATTAGGATAATTCGACGCCCCTTCTTCCTTAACTACATGTATTAAATAGAGTTTTACTTTTAAATTAAGATTCCATTACTCTAGCTATTATTTATTCTTTACAGTATTATCCCCTAGTATTAATTAAACTAGGTTTACATGTCAAATCGGATCGTAGTAATAGATGATGAAGTACTCATCTTAGGTTTTCTTAAAGATGTTTTGGCAAACGAAGAGTATGATGTTGAAATATTTTCGTCAGCTAATAAAGCCATTACGCATATTGACGAAAATGAGGTAGATCTAGTCATCACCGACGTTCAAATGAATGAAATGACCGGTGATGATATCCTCAACTACGTAAAAAAAAATAGACCTGAAACCGGCGTTATTATTATAACCGGTTTTGGCAATGTAAGCCATGCCGTTCGTTCTCTTCAAAAAGGAGCCTTCGATTATATTACTAAGCCTTTTAAGGCCAAAGAAATAATACAACGGGTTCGTCGATTTTTTGAAGGGGCTAATTCGGAAATCAGTAGTGCTGACTCCCTTCAATCAAAATTGAGTGATAATAACTCGGCTAAAACTAGAACAAAAGCATTAAAAGAATCAAGAAGTCCTCTTATAGATACTAATAATGAGGTTAATTTTATCGGGGAAGCACCTGCTATTCAAAGATTACTTAATATCTTACCTCAAATTGCAAATAATATGGCGCCCATACTAATCCAAGGTGAAAGTGGCACTGGTAAAGAAGTATTTGCAAGTTTAGTACACAACAAAAGTAAACGCGCCAATAAACCGTATATAAAAATAAATTGTGCTAATCTTCCTTCAGAACTCGTAGAAAGTACGTTATTTGGTCATGTCAAAGGAGCATTTACGGGAGCCATTGCAGATAGAGATGGAGCTTTTCATGCAGCTCAAGGTGGTACGTTACTCTTAGATGAAATCACCGAAATTGACATACAAGTGCAAGCTAAACTTCTACGCGTACTTCAAGAAAACGAATTTTATAAAGTAGGAAGTCAAAAACCTGTTAAAGCGGATGTACGAATACTGGCTACATCTAATAGAAATATTGGACAGGCCATTAAAAATAAAAAGTTTAGAGAAGATTTATACTTTAGATTAAATGTCTTCCCAGTTGAAATCCCACCCTTAAGAGATAGAAAGTCAGATATACCCATTCTTACCAAATATTTTGTTGATCAGTACTGTCTTAAATATGACTATCCTGATCTAGCTATTGACGAAGAAATGCACACTTATCTTAGAGATCAAAATTGGAGAGGCAATGTGCGTGAGTTAAACAATAAAATTCACAGGGGAGTCATATTAGCTCAAGAAGATGGGCTTTTTAAGGTTGATCATATTGAAAATTCCATATTTACAAGTCTTGGCATCAATGATGATGAAGAAGACATAAATAATATCCCTCTAATGACTATAGAGGATATGGAGCTCCATCTTATTAATAAAGCCTTAGAAAAGACAAATGGAAATCAAAAAGAAGCTGCTAAATTATTAGGTATATCGGATCGTACAATAAGAAATAAACTGAAAGAGAAAGATTAACTACGCAACTTTTTGCATTATTTCTCTTGCTAATTCCAGTTTATCTGCCCTAACCAACGTAGCAATTAATTTTCTTCGGTACATTCTATTTGTTGGATTAGCTTCATATAATCTTGTGTATACCTTTTCTACAATCGAGTGCCAATTATTTTCTAAAAACATCTCCATATAATCATGAAACTGTTTTGTCTCGATTATATCTAAATCTAATTCAAGGATATTTGGATATAAAAATTTAAAATGTCTACTTGCCTCTCTTTTCTTTTCCAGACCTATTGCCATTTTTAAAGCTAGATGATGACTTTCTCTGACATTTTCTAGAGAAGTATTTAGAAAATCGCAATAGTACTCGTATGCTAGATCTTTCTTGCCTAAATCTAAATGTAAATTACTAAGCTCTAAGACAGTCTCATTATAAGGAATTTTTATATCATGACTACTTTTCGAAAAAAATTCATAATTTACCAGATATGAATTCAAGGATGTTACAGCAGCCTCCCAATTCTTACCTAATTGATACACTTTATATTGTATTAAATATGGCAAATGTTGTTGGGGTTCTAGTTCTATAGAATATTCCATTAATTCTAATGCCCTTACCCATTTGTGTTGTTCAACATAACATCGTGCCAACCCATTCAAAGCAGCTAGATAATCAAAAGGTAACAAACGCTCTTTTTTTAGAGCAACTCTATATGCAGAAGCAGCTTGAGTAAATTTTTGATCTGCTATATAATTTCTAGCTTCATGTAAAAAAAGATTTACTGGAGAAGAGAGTCCAATACGTTCCTTGCTAATATCAATATACTCCCAAGGTACTATATCGCCTTGAATGTTTATTGATTCATTCAAAAAATGAATATTATTATCTAAGATATAATTAGAAGCATCGGGTAACTCTACACCTTGAAAAATACCTTCAAACCCTGATGGTACAAGTCTAACTTGATGATATGATTCTATTCCTTTATCTGTATTAATATTCGTAATGCAGGAACACCAAGTATTTTGATCAATTTGATGTAAAAAGGATAGATCTAAAGATTCAAAATATTCATTATTATCAAGAAATAGAACCCATGGTGTTTCTGAATGACATGCTAGATAATTCCAATGACTGGTTTTATCATTACCTGCCATCACTAATGAATTTGTATCTATTACCTCAACTTTTTCAAATAATTCATTATATGATTCCAATAGATTAGAAATTCTCTCACTAATTGGCTGATTATATAAATATAAGGTGATGGGTAGTTTTTTAGAATCCATAATTATTTCAATCTATTGGTTATAAGTATTCAATTAGTGATTGATTAAACATTTTAGTGTGAATAGTCATTGCTGACTGAAATGCAATTTCTGTTCGTTGAAGTTTTGATACCGTTTCTGCGTAATCGGTATCTACCCACCCACTTAATTCAGCGTTTAATAAGATTTTAGAGTTTTCATGTTTTTCTTCAAGAAAATTCAATCTGTTATTGGTAAGTCCAATCTCTGTGATGTGTGTTGTTACATGCGAAATGAGTTCTTCAAATTGGTCTATTTGAGCTGATAGAGCGTCTACATTTTGGCTTTCTAGATTCTCAATAGCCTCATCAATACTATCAAATAAATCTATCCCTTGGTCTACCTCTCCATTGGCCTGTTGCGTAAATGCTGGGAAGTTAGTTGTAAAAACATTATTTCCATTATCAGTGAATCCATTAATACTCAATTGATTGATTCCCATATTTTGTGATTTTACAAAAACTGTTCCGTTTTCAAAGGTCATATTCACACCTAATGGATCCAGCTGAGTATTAAATGCACTAATCATATCATTAACTGTATCATTATTTGAATAATTGTACATGAGTGCTGGATTTGGACTAGAGCCATCTGGTAGAGTGATATCTAACTCTAGATTGTCAAACCCTTCTAAATAATTATCCACTGCGTCTAGACTAGTAAAGGCAGTATCTCCTGTAGCAGTATTTCCTTGATCGTCTAATAATGTCGGAGTTACATATGATCGGTATGAACTTGGATTCGATGCTAAATCATCATCATAATTTGTAGTTCTAACAAAATTTCCGTCTTGTGTAACATCAATAGATAAGTTACTATCAACTTTTAAACTTAATGCGTCATTACTACCATTAAAGGTAACAGATCCTGTATCTGGGTCTATAATAAATGGTATTGAATCACTCCCTACACCGCCAAATATATATCCATTTATATCTTTTGCATTGAAAGAACTCACCAACTCTTCTTTTAAAGATTCCAGCTCTTGTTTTATCACGGTGAAACTTGCACTATCATTAGCACCATTTACAGCTCTGGTCACATTTGATTTAATTTCAATTAAGCCATTTACAATTTCTTGCAAACTCTGTTCTGCTAAGTCTAGCGTATTTTTTGCCGCTCCAATCCTACCTTGATATACATCTTGTTCTCTAATTTGATTTTCTAGTAATCGTGCTTTTTTAAACTTTAATGGATCATCTGATGCTTTTGTAATTTTTTTTCCAGAAGCAATATCTTGCTGTAAATCATGCATTTCAGCACGATTTTCGTTAATATGCTTCATAAACCCATCAAAGATTGTTTGTTGTGTTATTCTCATCTTAACCTAAAATTGACATTAAACTCTGATACATTAATTGAGCAGATTGCATAATTTTTGCTGCTCCTTGATAACCCTGTTGATATTGAATCATCTTACTCAGCTCTTCATCCATGTTCACACCAGAAACTTGCTGATCCTGATTTTTTAATAAATCAAGCTCAGAGCTTCTTAGTTCAACATTGCTTTCCAACGCATGAAGTTTGGTACCTGGTTCTGAGATGAATTGAATAGCAAATTCCGTTGGTTTATACCCTTTTAAAAATTCTACATCTCTCAAGTCTGCAATTTGTTGGGCTATGATACCATTACCACTTGCATTAGTACTATTAGGATCCTCAGCAGCTATATTTCTAATATCACTGAGTATATCTTGATTTATAATCAATTTATTTGGGCTTGTACCATCTAATTCAAAAAATGAACGTCTTATGTCATCATTTCGGCCTACCCCTGAGGTATGTAGATTATTGACACGTTCAAGAATTTGGGTGGAAAAGTCATTTAAATCTGCCTCTAATTTTGGTAAATCAGTATTGTGTAGCTCTATGAATGCACCTAATTCACCGGTATCCAAATCTACACCTTGCCCGCCTTGTGTAAGCCTTACATTTATTACATCAGACGAGGTATCATTAGCTAGATATAGTTCATGTACTTTCGTGCCAGCCAACACACTAATACCTTTAATGGTTAAATCAACTTGACCTTCTTCATTTCTATGAACATCAAGATTCATTAATTTTGATAATTCATTTATTTTTAGAGCTTGTTGATCAATTAATCCATTAGTAGATCGTTTATTGACGTACGACTGCTTTATTTGAGCATTTAATGAAGCTATATCATTAAGTTGTTGATTTACAACATTAACCAATGATTCTACGTCTTCAGCAATCATATTTTTTTGGCTGGATATACTTGTATGTAGATTATTAAATGTATCAATCAATTGTTCGGCATCACTAATGACTTTTCTTCTAATATCTAGCGAAACTGGATTAGCTGCTAAATCGCCAAAAGTATTTAAAAAAGTACTTATTCGGCTATCTAAATCATTACCTGATTCAGTGGTAAACGATGTTTCTAATTGTGAGTATGTATTTGATTTAACATTTAAAAAACTAAGCTCTTGATTTTTTTCATAGATGAGATTATTAAGACGAAAGTCGCGTAATTGTTGAACATCCGTTACCCTTACCCCTAATCCATCAAAAAATTGACTATTACGTGAAAAAAGTGAATTGGTTACCAATCGTTGTCTGGCATAACCCTCAGTATTTACATTGGCAATGTTATTGGATGTCGTCTCAAGCCCACGTTGAGCCACATCCATTCCACTCTTAGTTATTTCTAGTAATGTTCTCATGTTATTTCACTCAATTAATCTAAACCTGATGATTTAAACCTATTCCGACACCGCTTCTATCAACCCGTCCATTTGAGTTGTACGCTTTATAATCTGGATCAGCCAAACTGTAAATATTCTTTAATGTGTCTGAATTACAACTAGATGCAAAAAGCAAAAGGTTTATCATCCTAGATTGTTTTTCATCCATTATGCTTGCATTTTCTTTTGTAGCCAATCTTAATTCTTCAAGACTGTTAGCTATAATCTCAAAGCCAAGGCTTTTGCATTTTCCCACAATAGATTTGATTGTAATATCCTGACCATCTAGTTCAATCGTTTTCATCAAATGGATGAGTTCTTTTTGTAAATTAGAATAGGTTAGAGACTCATTATGATAAGTATCAGTCATACTTTCTAGAGTATTTGGATCTAAATCCAATAATACTTCTACATACTTATCGATTACTTCATGCATAACGAGAATCTGTTGATTCAGCTTCTCTAGTCCTACAATCAATTCTTTATACGTTCTTTCTTGTGACATAACTGTATTGATTAATTTATTTTCCAAATTCTTTTATTAAATCTGCAAGACCGAGACTCCCCTGATCAGCTAATTCTTTTGCTAGGGTATCAGTTATATGGTGTCTATACATACTGTTACCAGAATTCATTGGGGCATCCTTTCCCCCAATATCAAAACTGTTCTTGGTCATCTCATTGACCAATTTTTTTGCAAAAATTAATTCAAATTCTTTACCTACTTCCTCTATAGATTTTCGATTATCTTTCTTTAAAGAAATAAGATCTTCTACTTTACTAAATGATATGTTAATGGGCTTGTTATCTATCATGGTAGCTCAATTTATAGGACGATTAATTCTCCACGGAGAACACCTGCCCGGTCTAAGGATTGAAAAATTGAAATTATATCTCTAGGCGTTAAATTTAGTGTATTAAGTATGTCACTTAACTGTCCCACAGTTGTATCTGAAGGAAGAAGAAGAGATTCTGCTACATCTTCAGATACTTGAGTTTGAGGAATATTTAAAACAACCGTCTCACCAGTGGATAATGCACCAGGCTGGCTTACTACAGGAACTTGAGTAGTACTAATTCGTAAATTTCCATGTGATATCATTACTTCATCAATAATGACAGCTCCTCCTGCTACTATAGTACCTGTTCTTTCATTGATCACCACTCTAGCATCATTTTGAACTGAAACAGATTCTTCTAATAAGATGCTTGTAAATACATTCATCATTCCATCATCCAATAAACTGTCTGGCCAATTTACTTCCACTAAACCTGCATGTATTATTGTAGCTAATTCTTGGTCAAATCGATCATTCACCACTTCAACCATTGAACGTGCATTTGTATAGTTAGGGTTTCTAAGAACTAGTCTCAACGACTCATCTAACGATATATTTAGTTCCTTACTTTTACTTACTACTGCTCCATTAGGAATAGTAGCCGTTAATGATTGATTTACTCTAAATGAACCCCCTGCTTCATTATTAGCCGAAACTCCACCAACTAAAATGGGGCCTTGCGCACTTGCATATATTGTTTTACTGTTGGGCTCCATCAAAGGAGTTAGTAACAATACTCCACCTTGAAGACTAGATGCATCGCCTAATGACGAAATAGTTACGTCCAATCTACTACCAGTAGCTGAGTATGGATCTAAGCGTGCAGTTACCATCACAGCTGCAACATTTCTTGTTCTTAAACCCGATGGATCTACATTGATACCAAAATTTTCAAGCATATTAGAAATTGACTGTACGGTGAAATTAGCAGACTGTCCACTAGTGACTCTATCTCCTGTTCGTTCCAAACCCGTAACTAAGCCATAGCCAATTAAATTAATTGGCTCCGCATTTTGTATGTAAACCAGATCACTTATTTTTGTGAGCTGTTGAGATTGAGCATCATTACTTAAACTAGCAATGAACAGTATAAATAGACCTATGAGCTTAGTTTTTTTCATTATTGAATTATTTTGATTGGTTCACTTACTTTTTTACCGCGTTCAACACAGCAACAGCAGCTAGACCACCTGTTATACCTGTAACAATTACTTTGTTTATAAACTTAGAGGCTCTTTTTTTATCTCTTAAACCCCCCATTTTTTGATAAGATATAGATGCATTAGCAATACGATATGAGTAGACTTGATTGTCACCATGGATATCGTTCTGTCTCACTATACCTGAAATTTTCATTTCATGAATTTCACCATTAACCTCTGTTACACGATTACCTTGAACATATAAATCGCCAACTGGTGTTAATTCTGTAACTTGAACACTTAAAAACCCTTCAAGTAATTGTCTTTGTGTAGCCAAGTTTGATGCATCATTATTTGATTGAAATTGTGCATCAGAGCCAAATAAAGGCTCAAATGGCATAAAATTACCTGTTAATCCCCCACTAGCATTAAGTGAATTTGTCGAAATATTTCTATTATCCGTTGTAGAGCTTCCTTGAGAGCTCTCTTGTAAAACTACAGTAATTATGTCTCCAACTTTTTTTGCTTTGACATCACTGAATAGAGAATACTGAGCATTCAAGTTCATAGACATGAATGGAAATATTATTAGAAAAATTACATTTCTAATGTTGTTCATTGAATTTGATAATTTCATAAACTTTTTCTCCATATTGCTTTATTTTCTGATATAACTTCACCTAAGTATTTTTTTCTTAGGTTCACACAATTAATCATAATTACTTCTCCAATATTACTATCCGATCCTGTAACACAATCTATTGTCAATTCTAAATTTCCAGATCTTTTATATAATTGTATTGATTGACCTTTTTTCACAGTTGTAGGTGCTATAACATTGTGTGAGTAAATTATTTTTCCTGCTTTAATAGCCTTATTGGATTCAAATCCTATCAAATTATTTAATTGAATCATACTTTTCTCAAAATTAGGTTGAAGTGCAATCCAAGATTCTTGTATGTCTTCACGTTTAAACGTAGTACCTCGATCAAAATCAATTTTAGCTATAAATACCCTCATTCGGCCAGCAAGCTTGACTTGGATTTGTTTTTCAACTGGCACTTCATTCTCATCTAAAAATAAAACAGACAGATTGGTATATGTTCTAATCTGTCCTATCAAATTCACAGATAAAATCGATTCTGATTTTATTCCATTTAGTTGGCTAGGAAACCATTTTTTTTCTAGATATAAATCAAAAGCTTCTTGATCTAAAATATTATAAATGGCTTTTTTACTTAATTCTAAAATGTATTCTTCCAGGTCGTTAGCAAATACCTTCTCAGTGGAAGGTGCCATAACAAATGTTAGAATTAGTAAAGTAATATTTAGTAATCTAGTCTTCAATTTATATTGTTAGTTGTTATCTTTTTATTGAATTAGTAACAGACATCATTTCCTCAGCTGTCTGAACCATTTTCGAGTTAGTTTCATAAGCTCTTTGTGCCTCTATCAAACGAACCATTTCAGTTACTACATCCACATTGGATTGTTCTAAAAAACCTTGTCTTACAACTCCAAAACCATCACTACCTGGATTTCCAAAAAATGGAGACCCAGATGAATCACTCTCACCAAATAGATTATCACCTAATGCGCTTAATCCTCCGTCATTTGTAAATCTCGCTAATTCAATTTGACCTAGTTCTATCTTGGAAGAACTATCTTGTAAAAGCGCTCTAACTGTTCCATCTTGAGAAATTTCAACTGCTATTGCATCTGAAGGGACTTCGAACTGACCTGCTAAAGCTAAACCTGAGTTGTTAATTATTAACCCATCTGCACTTAAATTAAAATTACCATCACGCGTATAGCCTATACCACCATCCGGCATTTCCACTTGAAAAAAACCTGAACCACTAATTGCAAGATCTAATGCATTACCAGTCTCTGAGACAGATCCTTGCATAAAATTTCTTATTGTTGCTACTGCTCTAGCACCATGACCTATTTGAAGTTCTGGAGCATAATTCTCTTGACCATTTGAGTTGCCTTGTTGAGACTGCACCATATTTTCATAGAATAAGTCTTGAAAAGCAATAGTAGTTCTTTTAAATCCAGTTGTACCTACATTAGCCAAGTTATTGGCAATGTTATCCACTGATCGTTGCTGTGCACTCATTCCGAGTGCTGCTGTACTTAATGCTCTAAACATATCTTTTCTCCTTATTTAATATCTTCCTAACTGTGTAGTAATTTTACCAAGTAATTCGTCGGTGGTTCTCATGGCTTTTTGCTGAGACTCGAATAATTGCATTGTCTGCATCATATCCACCATTTCATTTAATGGTTGTACATTGCCTTTCTCATAAAATCCCTGGTGAACTTTTGAGGATTCATCCGAGGATAAACTTGCTATTGTATCTACTTTAAAATATCCATTACCGTGTCTCTCTAAATCCGAGGTCTTTGCAGGTTTTAGTATGGCAATTTTAGATTTTTCATTACCATTTATATATATAGTCCCATCTTGACTTACTTTAAAATCTGATATATCACTATTTTCAGACCCATTTACCAATTCTTTTAATTCAATTAAACCATTTGTTCCTAGTACTGGATTACCTTTATCATCGACTAGAACTCCATCATTATCTAAATGAAAGCGACCATTTCGAGTTAAATATGTACGATCTCCTTCCTGAACTGTAAAAAACCCTTCTCCTTCAATAGCTATATCAAATGAATTCCCAGTACCCTCTAGAACGCCTTGACTCATATCAATAGTCTGCATAGGTAAACCTTGTGAAATTCTTTTACCATCTACTTCCTCAGTGTAAAGCTCGTAAAAAATCTTATTTCCCTTAAATCCAGGCGTATTCAGATTCGCTAGATTATCAGCAGTCATATCTTGTGACTTACTGAGAGCCTGCATTGCGCGCATTTGTAAATGAATTTGCTCGACCATAAGAATTGTGTGTTTAATATTGTCTTCAACACATCTCAATTAACAATTGTTATGCCGCTTATTTGCATAATAATGTTAGAAGTAAAATGATTAATAGAATTTCGACGATTAATGACTCTTTAAGCCATTTATTTGGACTTTGTAAGAGTGTTTTATAAAAAACGAATCAAATCAGGAGTGGATGTTTTTTAGAATAATTTTCCTTTTAAGAGGAATTTTTTTTCTGAGTCTATTTTGATAGTTCAAGAAATGAGGCCTTTATGAGTATTAATTAAATAGCCATGAATTAAACATACTTTGGTATCATTTTTGACCTTTATTGAGCATGGCAGAAAAAGATACAAGTCAAGATAAAACTGAAGAACCTACAGCAAAGAAGCTGAAAAAGGCTCGTGAAGAAGGTAATGTTAGTTTAAGCAAAGAAGTCTCCTCTATAGCTTTACTTTTTGCTTCACTCGCAGGTTTAGTAGGCTTAGGTAGCAATGTGGCTAAAGGTATTGTTGAGGAATTTCAATATTTTTTTAAAAATTCGTCGCTACTGATAAATAATATTGACCAAGCTGATGCTGTATTTAAAGATTCATTATCCAGTTCTTTTCAGCTTTTGATTCCTTTTTTTATAGTCCTAATGATCACAGCATTAATTACCAATCTTAGTCAAACTGGCGGTTTATTCTCATTTAAATTACTAGAACCTAAATTCAATAAATTAAATCCTATAAGTGGTGTTAAAAAAATTATATCAATTAAAGGTCTGGTTGAATTACTAAAAAGTATTTTAAAATTGTCCATTGTAACAACTATAGTGTTCTTTTTTATCGCCAATCAGATAGATTACTTTGTTTCTTACGTTACCAGTGACATAAAATTTAGTACACAAGATATAGGGCCTTATATAATTGAATTTGTAGTATACATTCTGCTAGCTCTGTTTCTACTCTCTATTGGTGATGCAATTTTTCAAAGGTTTCAGTACAAAAAGGACTTGAAAATGACCAAACAGGAAGTAAAAGATGAATTTAAGGAAATGGAAGGTGATCCAAGGTTAAAAGCAGAAAGAAGACAGTTTGGTTTAAAGCTACGACGTCGACCGCGATTAGACCATGCTGTTTTAAGTGCTGATGTTATTGTTACTAACCCTACTCATTTTGCTGTCTGTTTAATGTATAACCCAGATGTACATTCTGCACCAATTGTCTTAGCAAAAGGGCAACGACTTAGAGCATTAAAAATTAAGGAACTGGCAGCTCACTATGGTACGCCGGTTGTTGAAAATAAACCTGTTGCACGAGCCTTATTTGCTACTTCTGAGGAAGGAGAAACCATTCCTTCTGATCTATTTAAAGCTGTAGCAGAAATTCTTGCATTCATATTTGAACAAAAAAATAAACTAGCATCTTAAATTTATGGCAACACAAAATATTACCCGCCAAACACTAAGCAATATTTTCTTACAAAAGGATGTACTTATCTCATCAGGAGTAATTTCAATACTTCTGATAATGATACTTCCAGTTCCTACTATTGTAATGGATTTTTTACTCGCCGTAAATATTTCACTTTCACTAATTGTTATATTAGTCGCTTTTTATACACTTAAACCATTACAATTTGCTGTATTTCCAGGAATGCTACTCATATTGACCTTATTTCGTCTTGCTTTAAATGTGAGTACAACTCGACTAATTTTGAGTGAAGGTGACGCAGGGTCAATTATTGAAACATTTGGTGGTTTTATTGTCCAAGGCAACTATGTAATAGGTATAATTATTTTTACTGTATTAGTAATTATTAATTTTATTGTAATTACAAAAGGTGCATCAAGGATTGCTGAAGTTGGCGCTAGATTTACACTAGATGCTATGCCTGGTAAACAAATGTCTATAGATGCTGATTTAACTGCTGGACTTATTACAGATGAAGAAGCCAAAAAAAGAAGAGAAGAAATATCCAGTGAAGCAGATTTTTATGGAGCTATGGATGGTGCTAGTAAATTTGTACGGGGAGATGTAATTGCAGGGCTTTTAATCACTGTTATAAATATAGTGGGTGGATTGATAATTGGAACAGCTCAAAATGGTCTTAGTATAGCTGATGCAGCTTCTCAGTATACATTACTTACTGTGGGTGATGGCTTAGTATCCCAAATACCTGCACTATTGATTTCTACTGCATCTGGTATAATAGTCTCACGAGTAGCATCTGAGGGTAATTTAAGTAATGATCTTTCAGAGCAATTGCTTGGAAATCCTAAAACTGTAACAATTGCAAGTTTCTTTATATTCTTAGTAGGGCTTATTCCTGGTCTACCCTTTTTACCATTTACTTTAATTGCAGGTGCCATGTTATATCAGGCATATAAAAGATATAATAGTGACGAGGATGCTAAAACAGTAGAAGAAGAAGCAAAATTACTTTCTCAAGTAAATGCTCAAGAGGATGATAAACCTGAGAATTACCTTTTAGCAGAAACTCTTGAGTTGGAAATAGGATACAGCTTAATACCACTAGTAGAAAAACAACAAGGTGGTGATTTATTGGACAGAATGAAATCTATAAGAAAACAATTAGCCAATGAACTTGGTATCGTAATTCCTTCTATTAGAATACGAGATAATGTTCAATTAAATGCTAACGCATACAGTATAAAAATGCGGGGAATAGTACAAGCTCAAGGTGAAATATTACCGGGATATCATTTAGTTCTATTGCCTGCGAATATTAAACCAGATATTCAAGGAATACCTACAAAAGACCCTGCATTTGGAATGGATGCAATGTGGGTTAGTACGAAAAATAAATATCAAGCTGAAAAATATGGCTTAACTATTATAGAAAGTGGCGCTGTTTTAACCACCCATTTAATGGAACTTTTAAAGAAAAATGCGTTTAAACTGGTGGATAGACAAATGGTTCAAAAACTTGTTGACAAAGCGAAAGAACAGGCCCCAGCTGTTGTAGAGGAGTTAATACCAGACGGGCTGAAAATAGGCGCAATTCAAAAAGTTCTGAAAAGATTACTAAAAGAAGGTGTACCTATTCGTGACTTGGTTACTATACTAGAAACTCTTGCAGATTACTGTCATCAAACAAAGAATACTGATGTTCTAAATGAATATTGTAGAGCTGCATTAGCTGATACAATAACAAAACAGTTTACTAATGATAATGATGAAATCGAAGTATTAATGCTAGACTCTTCACTAGAGTCACATTTACTTAGCCAGGCTCAATTAGGTAAGTTAGATAGCTCTACTCTAAGTATGACGCCAATAAATATTGAAAATATTTACGAAAGTGCATCCTTAGGATTCAGTAAAATGATCCAATCAGGGTTAAAACCCATACTACTAACCTCTCCTATACTTAGATTTACTATCTATGAATTTTTCGCACCAATACTTCCAGAAATTGTGGTATTATCTTATAATGATATAACACCAAGAGTTCAATTTAAAACTATTGATAGAATTAAAATTGAACTCACAAGTGAAGCGAATAAAAAATCTAATTCTAATTTTACTAATGCTTTTGCGTAAACATTATTCATCAATATTGTTACACAACAAGTTTCTTCTCTAATAATTCCTATCAATGGATATTATCCACTATTACGGTCAAACCCGAAAAGAAGCTGTTAATAAAGCCATATCAGAATATGGTAAGGATATCTATATTCTCAACGAAGCACCTAAGAATCTGGCGAATGGATTAGTTGGTATTTCAATCATTCCAAATGAAGATGCACTGGATGATGCCTATCCAGAAATCGATAAAACTAATACTACCGATTCTAAATCGTCATTAAGTACACTTAGAAAATTAGCACTAAACTACGAGGTTGAATACAGTAATCGATCAAAAAGACATAATAGAAGATTAAAAAGTGATAATGAACAAGCATCTTCAAATTTTCAATTTGCAGAAACAGGCGATGAACAAATAAATGAACAAAACATAATCGGAAGGCTCGAAGCAATTGAAAATGCATTAAAAAGATTAAATCATTCAAAAAACCTAGATTTTTATAATCACCCCATTTTTCTTCAATTGTTAAAAGCTGGAATTACTGTAAATAATGTTAGTGAATGGTTTCTTCGAATAATGAATACTGGCATAGATCCATTTGAAAATCCTGAAAAATTTAATGAGCAAATATCCAATTATATCGCACATATAGTTGGAAAAGATTCAGCAGAATTTATAAGATCACGAAGTATTTATTTTGGAGGTACTACATCTAATAAAAGAGCTCTAATTAGTGATTTAATTCAATCAATTAAAATTAAATCTCCTACTTCAACTATTGGAGTTATTATTCTAGATCCAGATGATAACTATCAAAGAGGAATTGAACTTGAATTCTACTGTAATAAATATTCAATTCAATCGGCAATAATAAATACCTTTAGAGTATTTCAAGAGTCTCTTCACTCTTGGCGTCATTTTGATTATATCCTTATAGATACTCCAGATATTTATGCACATAATGGAAACACAGAATTGACCTGTGATACCATACAAAATTGGTTAATTAAGGTTGATGACGTAGTTGAAAATATTTGGGTTCAAAATTCTGCAATATGTAATGATGATCAAAGCCGTGTGGAATGGATTAATGAACATATTAGAGCGACACAAATTGTTTTCTCACATTTCGATCAAATTGATAGGTTAGGCAGCTTACTTTCCTTTTTAAACGGATTAAATGCGAATTGTAAGCTATTGCATATTGATAATGTCTCAAATGAAAAAATTAAATTGTTTGAACCAAAATGGTTCATTGGTAAATTACTAGGTCAACTATAAACATGAAAGAAGGTATAATTACTAGCTTTTTAAGTGGCAAAGGAGGTGTGGGTAAAAGTTTTATCACAACGAATATTGCCATCCAGCTTACAAAGAAAGGTTATAAAACCGCTGTAATTGACTGTGACCTTGGTTTTTCAAACTTATCTACACTAATTAATAGAAAAGTAAATTTCACTGTAATTGATTGGATTAATCAACAAGCTTCTTTGAATGATATTTGTGATAAAGCACCACAATTTACATTACTAACAGTGAGTAACAATTTTGAACACAATACTGTTAATAATGAGATATTATTTAATGCATTAGATCAAGTAATCAAATATCTCAAGAAAAATTACGATTTTGTGTTGATTGATTCACCTGCTGGATCACCACCTATTGCTTTTTGGATACTTGATGTTTCAGATTATTCTAATTTAGTTCTTATTGATGAACCCACTTCAATATCTGACGTGTATAGACTTTGTAAATATGTTTTCAATGTAACAGATGATTATAAATTTAAAGCTATAATAAACCAATCAGAAAACGAAGAAAACGGTTTAGAGACTTATTCTAAGTTTAAACATCTAATTAAAAACTTTCTAAAGAAAGATATTCCATATTTTGGGCAAGTTGTTAAGAAAAATATTATCGCAGAATTAATAAAAAGTAACCAATGTATACGAATAACTAACGTTGACAATGATATTCGAACGCAATTTGATATATTAAGTAACCAAATCATTAAACTTAATAAAGACTAGTACCCCGATAATAACGCTATAGAGAAAAAATGATATTAACTATAATACTAATTATTACTTTAGTCACTTTCGCATTATTGCTCCTAGCTGGTCTAAGTATATCAATGGCACTGTATAGAAGTATATTTACATTTATGGTTCTTTTTGCAGTGTTTTATTTTTCTATGTATTTGATTAAAGTAATTAGACAAAATGATAACATTGAAAAATAAATTTCATATTGTGATGTTGCTAACTAAGTTTATTTAATAAATAAACATTATTTTACACATGAAACTTAGTTTAGAAATACATTTTTAACAATGATAGAAGAAAAGAACTTAGAAGAACTTACAAAACTTTACTGCGAAGAAAAAAAACCAAGTTTACGAGATCTAATAATAAGTAAATCTCTTCCATTAGTTAGAAGTATTATAGGTAAAATAAACAAACCCAATACCTTACATACTCAATTTGAAGATCTTGAAAATTCAGCTATAGTTGGTTTAATCCAAGCTTTAGATAGTTTTGACTGCCAAAAAAATGTACAATTTAGTACGTATGCTTATTACAGAATTAAAGGTAGCATAATTGATTATTTAAGAAGTGTAGATCAGTTACCACGAAAACACAGAGTTGATTATGGTAGAATTCAAGAAGCTATATCAATACTTAGTCAAGAATTAGGCAGAGAGCCTACTGATAGTGAATTATCAGAAAGGCTTCAAATGGGTATCGATGATTATAACGACTTGATGGCCAATGTTCATCAAAGACATGTCCTATCATTAGATAATTTTGATAATGATGATGATTCTTTTAATCCCTATCAAACTTTAGAAGATGTATCCAATCAAAGACCAGATGAAGAAATAGAATCTAGAGAGAAAACAGATCAAATCTTAAGTAAGATTAATAAACTCAAAAACAGAGACCGATTAATTTTGATGTTATATTATTATGAAAATATGACAATGACAGAAATTGGTTTGCTATTAGATATATCAGAAGCCAGGATTTCTCAAATTATAGGTAAGTTATTAATACAGCTAAAAGCTGACTTAAGCTTAAACTAAAACAGAATCTTTAAAGTTTTTTTGAAATTTGCCGATAAGTTAAGAAATTGTACTTATGCGTTTAAAAAAACTGTCAAAATATTCTTATCTAAGCTTCATAGATCGATTCAGACAAGATATCGATGAAACTAATCCTGTATCACGAGTCGAACCAACAAAAAATAATACCAATGATGAAAATAATGAAGCCAACAAGCAGTATAAATCAAGAGAAATTTTACTAAATATGAATTCATCGAGAAAAGAAGAATATGACAGTGCCCGGAAAAAATTCTCGTTGGAAAAAGAATCAGAGCAGAAGCAAGTTAGTCATCTAAAAAGCGATTCGAACATTGGTAGAAATATCGATTTTACTATTTAAAAATAGTCCTTTACCTGCTAATTACTTCTATCATTTCCTTTAAATATTCCGGAATTCGAGCGAATATTATCTCGTAAATAGTCGGTAAGTATGGTATCAATAAGATTAAAAGAATTAGACCAACCCCAAATTTTATTGGCAGTGAAATGAACAATAGATTCACTTGAGGCATTATTCTAGCAAAAATAGCAAGTGAGACATCTATAAGAAGAATCACTAAAATAAATGGTATAGTTATTTGTAATCCTATTAAAAATAAAAATGTTGCTATTTCTAATAGGTAAGGACCTATGTAGTAAACATTACCCGTCCCAAGCGGCACTATCTCAAAGCTTTTAATAAGTCCGTTTAGTAGTATTTTTTCCCCACCTATTCCTAGAAATATTAATACTCCTAACGTAGTGAGTAAATTACTAAGTACACTATTTTGTTGCTGAGTCGAGGCGTCAACCATATTTGCAAAACTAAGGGAAGTCTGATAACTAATAAGTGACCCCGCTAAGTCTAAACCCGCAAATGTGATCTGTCCAGTAACACCTAGTGCTACACCTATTAATATTTCCCTAATTATTATTGTAGATATCTCCAGTATTGACAATTCCAGAGTTGGATTAAAACCTTGTAATACTAGTATATTTAATATTAAAAAAGAGAATATAATAGCTGCATATAGTTTTATTTGATTTGGTATTGAATTGCCATTAAAGAAAGGTGCTGATAAAAAGAATCCCGTGACTCTTAGAAAGATAAAAAACGCTGATAATATTATGTTTAAACTAAGAGACAAAGATTATATTTGCTAGCAATAGCACACTAAAGATTTGCTATAGCGTTAAAGATGTTAATCATAAAATCAACCATAAATTGCAGCATGAATGAAAAGCTAAAAAATAATACTACTACAACTGCTGCCATTTTGGGTATATAACTTAAAGTCATTTCTTGAATTGATGTAGCAGCTTGAAATACTGCCACCATAAGACCTAAAACTAATGCGGCTAGCATTGCTGGGGATGTCAATATAACAACCGCTTGAAGCATTTCTTGTACCCAGTAAAGCGAAGTTTCAATATTCATAATCTGCTAGTTAAAACTCTCTATTAATGATTGTACCAATAGAAACCAACCATCTACCAGTACAAATACTAGTATTTTGAATGGTAGTGAAACCATAACTGGCGGCAAAAACATAATTCCTACGGATAGTAATATTGATGCAACTACTAAATCGATTATCATAAATGGTAGATAAATCATAAATCCTATTTGGAAAGCAACGGTAAGTTCACTTAATGTATATGCTGGTACTACAACAAAAACTGGTAGTTCATTGATAGCATCTACACTAGATATACCCGCCATATCCATGAAGTATAATAAATTATCCTCATCTGTTTGCTTAATCATAAATTCTTTGATTGGGACTGAAGCTGCAGCTAATGCTTCAATTTGATTCATTTCTTCTTGGACATATGGTTGATAAGCCTCTTCATTTATTTTATCAATTGTTGGCTTCATTATGAAAATAGTAAGAAACAAAGCCAGACCAATTAATACTTGGTTAGGCGGGGATTGCTGAGTTCCAAGCCCCATTCTTAAAAAGAAAAAAACGATCACTATCCTAGTAAAGCTAGTCATCATTGTAATTATTGCCGTACCAAAAGATAATATGGTAATCAGTAATAAAGCTTGGATTGCAAGAGCTAGTTCATCTTCATCTGAATCATCTTGATTTCCAATTTGTATACCAATTGGGGGTATTTGGGCAAAGATGGGTGTTTGAAATTGAACTAGAGTCTGCGAAAAATTCATACCCAGTAAGGGCTCATCAAAACCATAAGTGGTTGATGGGCTAGTAAAAAAAAATACTAGAATTAGATAAGGGATTTTAAATGAATTTAATTTCATCGATTAATTTTATAAATAAGCGATTTATGACAGAAACTATTATTCAAAACTCACAGTTTTATCTTTGCTTAGCCACTCACTTTTTTGGAACTTACCTAACATACTCATATTGGATTGACTCGCTGAAAGAATCCAAACTTCATTGTTGACTTCCATAACTATAATTCTAGAATTCTCATCAACGTCTAGTCTCTCTATAATCTTCATATTTTCGGATGAAACCTCATCAGAAATCAGCGATGTTTTCTTTAAAGATAGCCAGTAGACATACACCAATGAACTTACTAAACCAATAAATGTTATGTATACTCCAAGGTTTGATCGTGTTTCTTCGGAATCACCACTTGTCCCGACATTACTATCCATGCTTAATACTAATAGCAACCAGATTACCATGACTCCAATACCAAAAAATGAGATATACCTCAAATATTTTCCAGATTTGATTGTAGATTTGAGAGTATTAGGTTGGATATTACTCATTAATGATTTTTCAGTTTAGTAGAAATTAGTTTAGAGATTCTAACCCCAAAATGTTCACCTATAACCACAACTTCTCCCATAGCAATATTTAGTCCATTCACCAATACATTAATTTGTTCGCCTGCCAAATTTTCTAGTTCTACTACTGATCCCTTGGATAAGTTTAATACATCACCTAGTGGCATCGTGATACGGCCCAATTCTACTGATACCTCAACATTAACATCCTTGAGCATATCAAGATTATTTGATGAATCAATATTTGTTTTTTCTACATCATCAAATTCATGGAATTCAACTTTTTCAGCTTTAGTATCCTCTTCTGAAATTACATTTTCATCTTCTTTAGGTACCTGATCTGCAGATTCATCTATTGTTGATTCTGTTTGAGACTCAGTATCTCCAAGTACATTTTCATCTTCAAGTTCTTCTTCATTCATAATATTAAATTGTTTGTTTTGTAATTGTTTCCTTTACAATCTCTACGAGTTTAACTGATCTATGACCATCACTTTGACCTGGATAAGCTTTAAATTTAATTTTGTCTTCTGCTAATATATTTAATGGTTGGCTGATTTTTTGTTTTAATGGTAAAACATCACCTTCTTGTATTTGATTCAAGTCATCAATTCCCATATTAATTTGACCCAATAACACTTTTAATGTGAGTGGCATATTTTTTATTGTTGCTTCAAATGATTTAACTTCACTATCATCTAAAGCAGTGGCAACAAATGATTGACTTTGATTAAAGTTATCACTGACTACTTCCTTTAGAAAGGTAGAAGTATATCCAATTTGAATTATTTCTTTTACTTCACCAAAACTTAACTCAAATTCAACGACAACAAGTTTGTCAGCTTTTTTAAGTGCTAATAGTTCATAGTCTTTTTCAAAGATTGAACTTTTCAAAGACATAGATATAATGGGTTCCCAAACTTTAAAAATTTGATATAAAACGCCTTTTGAAAGTCTGGATAAGATCTTTTGCTCAATAGCAGTCAAATCAACTCTATCAGGCTTAATATCTCCAGTACCACCACTCTCTTTGTTTATGTATTGGTGGCAGTAACCTGTTGGAAACATAACAAATAATGCCCCTTCGGACTCATTCAACAGATTTTGAGAGACAGTTAACGAATCATTTAGTGTCTCTATAAATTGGTCGCTTGTATACTCATTTACTTTATTAATTGCCGAATCAACAGCTATCTTAGAAAGATTTCCAAAGAATTGACTTAAAGACCTTGCTAGCTCTCGACTATTTTCACTAACAATTCTCATGTATTCTTTCCCAAATACAATTCTGGGGTGCTGAAAATCATAATTCATGATAGATTTATCAGAATTTGATTGTTCTTTTTTTAAATTCTCTGCTTCCATATTACCAATTAATCGACTTTACTTAAGTTATTGCATAATAAATTGTACGAAATATAATTCGTAAACCAAATTATTACCTGTCTCTGCTTTCGTATATCTATTGATCTGCTCTGCTAATTCTCTTTTAAATGATTCTCTATTCTTTACTTCAGCTAATTCTTCTACCGTTTTACTTGCAAAATATTCGCCTGTTAAACTGGTCAACTTTGGATTCATCTTATCAAATTCTGAAGAAAAGTCTAATAAAGGATTTAGAGCAACTTCCACCATCAAAAACCTGTTTGCACCGCTTCCTTTTGGATTTACAACGGTTTTTAACATAAGCAAATCATATTCAGCTTCTGGTTGATCTACTGTCTTTACGCTATTGTCTGGTTTTTCTAGATTTTGAAGTTTATATATCCCTGGATACAAGCTATTTATTAAAAAGTAGGCAATAATCAAGAATACTAAAGCAGTAATACCATATATACTAATCTCAATTAATTTTGATTTGATATTTCCACTTTCTTCCTCTGAAACTTCTTCTATATCTTCGATTTCTGCCATCTATGACTCTGCCTCAAACATTCCTTCAATTACATATCTTTCTACCATACTCCATTCCTTTCTTATGTAAATCTCTACCCTTCTGTTTTGGAGTCTGCCTTCTGCAGTTATATTTGTAGCAACAGGTTTATTTTCACCATAACTACTTGCCTTAAACTCTTCTGATGGCATATTAGAAGCATTCACTAAATATTGAACTACGGTAACTGCCCTTGCAGCACCTAAGTGCCAATTAGAATTAAATTTTTCACTATAGATCGGCACACTATCTGTATGACCCTGTACCTCGACTAAGGATTGCTCTGCTTTAATAACGTTTGCTACAGAATTCAGCACCAACTCAGCAAGTGGTAATAAAACATCAGACCCACTATTGAATGTTAGCGAATCATTAAGTGTGATTAATACTTTATCAGGATGTTGAAACTCTAGATCCATTTGTTCAGTAACATTGGCTTCTTTTACAACATCAGCGAGTTCTTGCCATGCCGCCCTAGTTTGTTCAATATAGTCAACTATACGTTCAGGTGTTGGTGTTTCACTGTTTGACTGAGGCGACTTATTTGCTGCCTCAAGCAATCCCGATTGCTCTTCAAACAAATCAATTATTGTATCATATGTTACTGTAGTTACCCCAGGGGATAATATCCAAAGGACTAGGAAAAACGACATAAGTAGCGTTACCATGTCCGAATAGGTAACTAACCAACTTGCACTTTTTTCTTTAGACTTTCCCATTCTGTTGATTCTAATCCTGTTGTTTCTTTCCAGACTGAATATAATTTAGCGTCTCTTTCCTTTACAGCTTTAAACTCTTGGTGATGCTTCAGATATTCAACTCTTTCACCAGCATCAATATAGGTTAACAACCGTTCCTCAAGCACCCTAGGGTTATCTTTATTCACCATTGATAAGATAGCATCCTTGTACATTCTATTTCTTCTCTCTACCAAAGCACCTAAAAATTCACATTTACCTGCTAAAGGTGAGGCTATTACATTTGCAATTATTGATCCCCATAAAGTGGTCAGTAACGCAATCTTAACACCTGCAATAATTAATGGAACATCACCTGTCATAGCATTGGCAAGACACAATACCATACCAACAACAGTGCCTATCATACCAAAACCTGGCGCATAGTCTTTAATTCCATTTAATACATCCACGCATAAATCGTATTTATAGTTCAAATTAGTTATCTCGTCCTCAAGAATTTTTTCTAATATAACTGGATCATAACCATCCACAGCCATTCGCATTCCTGTTTGCATATAATCACTATACATGTGATCTACATCATCATCTAAGGATAACAAACCATTTGATCTGACTTTCCTAGCAAATAAAGTTAACATTTCAAGCTCTGTTCTTAGATCCATATTAACATATTGCATTAGTTTACCCACTTGCTGGAAAGCTAATTTAACTTTGCTTGCACTAAAATGCATTATAGTTGCAGCAAAACATCCTCCCACTACAATAATTAGTGATAAAGGGTCAAAAAATTCTATGATAAATTTTCCTGCAGGATCTAAAAAACCAAGAAAGCCTTTGTAGGGATCAGTAAATGTTAGCAGTATCAATAAGACAATAAAAATAAGCGAAATTATGTAACCTTTATCTTTGAACATTTAACTCACAATTAATTAGTCTATTTTTATTTTTTATTGAATTAAATTTGGCTATAAAAATAAAACACCTCACTTATTAAGTAAGGTGTTTATATATAATATAATCAATTAATATGTTTACTCAAGTTATTAATTTATTATCGTTTCAGATTCACTGCCTCAACTAACATTTCATCCGATGTGGTAATTACTCTAGCATTTGATTGATATGCTCTTTGTGAAGTGATCATTTCAGTGAACTCTCGGGCCAAGTCAACGTTAGAAGTTTCTAAAAACCCAGCAGCGACAGAAGAACCCATTTCATTTGCAAAACCAGTGATAATTTCACCGGCTGCAGAGGATGCCTTGAATAATCCCCCTGTAACTTGTTCTAAGCCATTTACATTTTGAATATCTGCTAATGCTAAATATGCAAGTGATACCGTATTACCATTGTCATAGACACCTTCTATTTTTCCATCACCAGATATACCAACATCCATCAGTTTACCTTGACCATAGCCATCTTGAGATAACGCTTTCAAGGTTGTTGAACCGCCATATTGATTGAATGATATACCTTCCTGAGGATCGCCAAGTCCTATAGTTATTGTATTTTCAGTACCATTTGAGCTTTCATAAGATATCTCAAAATTAGACTCTATTACATCCCCATCTAAAAAATTAATATTACCAGTCTTTCCACTTGTAATTGTTTCACCGTCTAGAAAACTTGCTTCATAGCTCCATGAATCTTCAGCTTCTTGAATAATTCTTACTATTAATGAATGTTGATTGCCAAGTGTATCAAAAACAGTAGTACTTATTGTATGTGATCCTGTACTTCCTTCATTGATAGTATTAAATACTGGGAAATTCATACTACCAGATCCCGCGACATTCAAACCCGACACTTCTAATTTAGTTTCACCCATAACTGTTGATTTAAAATTAATTATACCATCAACTATACTAACATTTACATCCAAACCACTGAGCTGGCTATTAAATGAATTGACCATATCTTCTAATGTAACACCATCTGCATTTGGCCCAAAGTTAAATGTTATAGGAGTAACTGGATTAGTACCATCAGGTAATACTATATCCAAAGTAATCATATCTCCATCAACAAATTGAGTGCTAGTTTGATCCAAGTCATTGAGTAGTGCATTACTCTGTGCAGAAGAACCACTAACTTTTAGACTTGATTGGGTCCTTAAGGTTCTATAAGTACTGGTAGAAGAATTTAAATTTCCACCAACTGTTACAGTTTCTGTCCTTTTTGGTGGTACGGTACCTTCAAAATCCACTTGTACATTTTCTAGAGTACCTGTATTTACATTTCCGTTTGCATCAGCCATGAAACCTTGAATCATGTTTCCATCACCTGAAACTAAGAATCCATCCTTATTGAAAGAAAAATTTCCAGCACGAGAGTAATAATTTTGGCCATTATTATTAACTACAAAGAAACCATCACCTTCTATGGCTAAATCTGTATTCATTCCTGTTGATTGAAGTGCTCCTTGAGAAAAATCTCTGTCAATACTTCCAACACGCACACCTAACCCAATTTGGTCAGTTAATTGTGGTGCGTTTGAACCTGCACCACTTCTTGCTTCATTTTTACTCATTAATTGTGAAAAAGTAACTCTTGAGGATTTAAACCCAATTGTTTCAACATTAGCAATATTATTACCAATTACATCCATCTTTTTTTGAAATGCATTCAAGCCACTTACGCCAGAATTCATTGATTTTAGTAACGCCATAGTATTATTTATTATTTATTGTTTGTTTTATTTAAAATCTTTTAGTCGTTTTTGACACCAATTTCTTCAACATTACCGATTGCTACTTCTAGTCCATTGACAATAAGATATACCCCTGAACCGGTAAATTTAACTCTCTCAGCCATACCTTTAGTGTAAGTCAAAACAGACATGGGAGAGTCACCACTCATTGGTCTTACTTCCACAGTATATTTGCCATTCGGCATTTTATCGCCGTTAGCGTTAGAGCCATCCCAAGAATAATCATGCTCACCCTTTTGGACTCCTTTCATAGTTTCAGTGAATACTTGATTCCCATTCTCATCTTTTATAACTATTTCAACTTCTGTAGCACTTTTTGGTATTTTAAAAGAAAAACCTAATGATGAATTTTCTTGCAAATTAAATTCATTGGACAAGGCCTTAACTTCTTTTCCTGTCAATGATGCAGCCATTGAGTTAGTTAACCCTGCACTCATTATATTTTGACTTTGTTGTAAATCTGTAAGAGCACTATTAACGCCTATCAACTGTTCTACAGAGTTAAACTGAGCAAGCTGACTTGCGAATTCAGTTCCATCCATTGGATTTATTGGATCTTGATTTTTCATTTGGGCAACCAGCAACTGTAAAAATTCTTGTTGACCCATCGCATTCCTATCTGCGCTATTACCCGCATAAGGATTGCTTGTACTTTGTATTCCATTTACATTCATTATGCTACCCATTCATTAGAGTTATATCCAAGACTTTTTTGACTAATTCCCTCATTACTAACTTCGTCTTTAGTATGATCTGAATCTTTCATAGGATTTAATTTTTGTGTTGTAGACTTAGCACCTTCATTCGATTGGGAATCATCATTTTTTCCAAAAAAGAAATTAATATCCGTTTCAAATTTGCTCTGCAATCCTTCTTTAATTTTATCTACTTCATTCTCAATTTTTTGCTGGAGTTCAGATTGATTTGTCTCTATTCTAAACTGAAATTCATTTTCATATTTTCTAGCAAATACATCTACTCTTTGGCCATTCTCAAATTCTACATAAGATTTAGACCAAAGTTTTGAAATCATTTCTTTTTGATCCATAATCTTACTTATATGTTCACTAAATGAAGTTCTTTGCACTTTCGAAATTTCATTCATTTGAATATTATTCAAATCTTTAGAAGTAGAGTTGATAAATGTTTGATCCATTGTATCGTTACTTTCTGTAGTTTTTGAGGTATTTTTTCCTAAAGTTTGATCCATTTGAATTGGAAACAGAGGGGATGAAATAATTTGGTCTAGGTTCAAGTTATTTTTACCTAAATCTTTGACTGAAATTATATCTAGATTATCTTTAGATTTTTCTTCTATTAGTTCATTCTTTGTCGATAACCTTTCAGTTGCTAATTCCTTGATTTGTTCAAGATTATTTTGCTTTGAGTTGAAATTAAATATTGACCCTTTGTCAGATTTACTACTGGATTCAATCCCTTTAATACCAATTTTTAATTGTACATCTTCTTGACTTATTTCTGAATCTGTTGTTATCTCTTCTAGCATGCCTTCAGTAGTTGATTTTAAAGTTATTTCGTCATTTATAATAACTTTATTAGTAGCCCCCATGATACTCTTAATAACTTTATTGGTGTCATTTTGAAATTTATTCCCATTAATATTTTTGATGTTTACTTCATCTAATAATTCTATTTGATCAGTATCAATTTGATCGTCCATTAGGACACCTTTGTATAGAGAATTGTTCAATGCATCTAATGATTGTTTTTTTTCTACACCATTTGAAAGTGAAGTGGAATCACTTAACTCTGATGATCCCATTACTGACTGTCCATTTACACTACTCTTTTGTTCAGATAGATTTGTAATTATCTTATTTTGATTATCAACCAATAGATTTTCACCTACTATTTGCTCTGTCTCTTCAATATTTTCAGAATTCTCTGTTTCAGTAGTTTCAGTAGTTTCAGTAGTTTCAAAAACTAAATTTGAGTTATTATCTTCACTGACAGATCCATCTTGAGTATTTTTATCTCCTGGACTACTTTTTAAAAACTCATTAAAAGTTTTGGAGGCCTCTTGAATCTTTCCGCCAATTGTTTGAGATGAATCCATTTTTGGAACTTTGCTAGTATCAATATTAAAACCGAATATGCTCATTTGATTACTGCCTCCAATAGTTTTGCTGCTTTTTCCGGATCTAAACAACGTAAAATTTTCTGTTTTTGATTGACAGTCGAACCTTGATACATGTCTGCGACTTTCATGTCATCCATTTTTCCGAGAATAGGACTCAATTGTTTGTCGTCCAAACTAAAAATTCCCTTTAATTCTTCTTCAAACGTTGCCTTTTGATTTACTTGTTCTTCTAATTTTCTCATTGCTTCGTTCAAGTCTGTTTTATCTGTATTTAGCTCATCTCTTAAACTTTCTAGTTCACTAATTATGGACTCTAGCGAATCAATTTGAGCCTTTTGCATTTTTACAACTGAACTTATTCTATTTGATGAGTCAGTTGCTTCTAGATTACTACTTTCAGATTCTAAACTATTCAGAGTAGCATTCTGTGCATTTTCTTCTTCTACCTGTTGCACTGTTTCTTCATATTTTTCTGGATTTATTTTTGGATATAACACATAAAACCCTATACCACCCAGTATAAGTACACTCAGTGATACAGCGACTAGTATTATGATTTTCTTTTTTGTGAATTTCATTTTGAGTATTACTGTCTAACAAAGTTTTGAATTACTAAGTCTGATAAACTAGACTCAATTTTTTTATTCAATGCCTCAGTATATGTATTCTGTTTGCGTTCTTTATCTATTTCAATACTTCTTTTTGCAATGTGTGCCTTTTTTAAAGCATTAGAGTTTTTTATAATCTCTTGTTCAGTAAGAGATTTTTTTTCTATTAATTCACTTTCTCTACGTCTATAGCCCGACAATTTATTGTCATGGATTTTAAGATCGTTAATGTTTTTAAACTTGCTCTTTTCTGATAATTCACTCTTTGTTTGTGCAATTAAATTTAATTCATCGTCAATCAGTGCTTTTTCACGAAGTAAATCAGATTGTTTTTTTTGCACACGATTTAGTGTCAGTTTTTTATGCTCTAAAACTGCTTGTAATTTGTATTTGAATTTTTTCACTCTTAGGACACTATTTCTTCAAGTTTAGACCAATATCCGTTTTGATCGTATATTTCTTCTATGTCTTGTATCAAAAACGATACCAATTTTTCGTTTTTTTCAACTGCTTCATCAATTTTTTTGGAAGATCCACTAACATATGCCCCTATATTGATTAAATCCTCTGCTTCTTGGTAAATAGCAAGCAAACTTCGCGCCTTCATCATTATATTTCTTTGATCCTTTGTTACAATATTTGCCATAACTCTGGAAATACTTTCCAAGATATCAATCGCTGGATAATGGTTTTTGTGTGCTAATTTTCTTGATAAGACGATATGACCATCCAAAATAGACCGGACTGCATCAGCTATTGGCTCATTCATATCATCATTATCTACCAATACTGTATACAACGCTGTAATACTACCTTTCTTTGTTTTTCCTGGCCTTTCAAGTAGTTTGGGTAAAAGGCTAAATACACTAGGGGTATAACCTTTACTTGTAGGTGGTTCACCTGTAGCTAAACCAATCTCACGCTGCGCCATAGCAACCCGAGTAATTGAATCGATCATTAGTAAGACATTTAAGCCTTTATCTCTATAATATTCCGCAATGGCTGTAGCAGTAAATACTGCTTTAATTCTACTCATTGCTGAAGTATCGGAAGTAGAAGCTATAACAACTGATTTCTTCAAACCATCAGGTCCAAGAGTATCGGATACAAATTCTTGGACTTCTCTTCCCCTTTCACCGATTAAACCAATTACATTTATATCTGCAGAAGAATTTTTTGCGATCATGCCCATTAAATCACTTTTACCAACACCAGATCCAGCAAAAAGACCTAATCTTTGACCTACTCCTATTGTATTGAAAGCATCTATTGATCTTATTCCAGAATTAAAAACGTCTCGAATTGGTTCTCGCTCTAATGGAGTAGGTGCATTTTTGTATAAATCTTCTTCATCCGATCTTGCAATTTTACCTTTACCATCTATGGGTTGTGCATTAGCATCTAATACCCTGCCCACTAACCCTTCACCAACCTTTATAGTTAAAGAGTTACCCAATGAGTATACAATACAACCTTCCTTTAGACCAACTATCTTATCAAATGGAAGAAGAAGTGCCTTACCATCTTTAATTCCAATAGCCTCTGCTTTAATTACATTTCCATCAATATTTTCGATACCAAATAACTCACCAACTGTTGCATCTATGCCTATACATTCTATGACTGTCCCAACAATTGACTGAAGTTTACCAACTTTATAGGGTTTTTGAAGAATGTTTCCGAATTTTTCTTTCTTTTTAATAATTAAATCAGAAAGTGTTTGCTCTAATTTATTCTCCATTTTTAGTCTTTTCTACCAAATGCCTCTAAAAGGCCTTTTCTAGTGTTAATCCATCTTTCTTTATTGGTATCAATTACAAATTCTCCAGGTAATAATTCTGAATTTGGTCTTAATGAAACCATTTGTTCTAATCCTGAATTATTGATTAAACTTTTAACCGAATCTATATCATTATTAGATACTTCAATGTTAGGTTTTAGATTTTTTTCAACTTTACCAATAACTTCCATCAATTTGTCATTTTGTTCATCGATGTATTCATCGGAGACTTCAACTGTTCCCACAATTTCTTGAGCCAAATTGACTGCTACCTCCATCAAAAATGATGTGAATTCTTCTTTATCTTTGTACCAATAATCATTCAACTCATTGTACATTTTTTTGAAGAGAATAGATTGTTTGTCTAGTTCTAATTTCCCTTCAAGAGAACTCTTTTCATATCCTTTTTCAAAAGCTTCTTGAATTTGGACTGATGTATCTTTTTCCCATTTAGTTTTCTCTTCCGCTATAATCAAGTTTACATTTTCGTTATTTCTTAACCGATTTAATTCTGTTAATTGATTATCCTTGTCAAAAATTTTCTGATAATTTAAAATCTCGTAGGAATCTTTTTTTTGCGTCATATTTTTACCTGACTCTAAATTCATTACTCTATAAAATCTTCCTCATCCGAATTTAATACAATCTCACCTTTAGCTTCTAAGTCACGTATTTTCCGGATAATATTTTGTTGCGCCTCTTTAACATCGGCAGCCTTTAAAGGCCCTAAGTTCTCCATATCCTCCTTTATCATCTCAGCAGCTCGACCCGACATATTATTGAAAAATTTATCTGCTAGTTCTATAGCTTGACCTTTTAGAGCCTTAGCTAAATCAGCTTTATCTATTTCAAGATTTATTGCTTGCATTGCATCTTTGTCAATATTCAGAATATCAGTAAATAAAAACATTTGATCTCTAACTTGAGTAGAAAGATCCTCATCATATTTGGATATAGAACCAAGAATATTTTCTTCTACATCTTGATCTGTATTGTTTAATATTTGTGCAACCATTGAGGTACCTGATAAGGTTTCTTCACCCTCAATATTCATAAATCCGAAGTTTTCCTGAATTACCTCACTAATTTCTACTATAACATCTGGTGATATTTCATTCATTACAACCAGTCTATTCATTATATCAGCTTGTTTTTCTTTTTCAAAAGTTGATAATAATTGAGCAGCTTTATCAGACTTTAATTGTGAAAAAATTAGTGCAATTACCTGTGGATGTTCATTTTTTAGAAAATCCGAAATACTTGCTACTTTAGTCTGTTGGAATTCATCAAATATTGATAATGCTGTATCCTTTTTTATCAGTGTATTAATTTGATCTGTATTATGATCTTCTCCTAAAGAAGCTATCATTTTCTGAGCTTGATCAGAACCTCCTTTAACAGTTTCATTTGATGTATTCATAAGTTTGTAATACTGATCTAAAACTTGGGCCACTACTTCTTTTGGAATCTTACCTAGCCTTGAGACATCGACAATGATTTTAGAGATTTCTTTTGGTTTTAACCCTTTAAGTGCCTCTTTTGCAGCATCAAGGCCAATACTCATTACTAGAATCGCTAGTTTTTCTGAACCAGACAGGGATTTAAAATTTTTCATGATTTTTTATTATCCATTTTCAAACATCATACGAGCTACTTCAGAAGCTTTTGATGGTTGACTAACAAAGAGTTTTTCTATTTCGTCCTTTATTACATCTGTATTTTGTTTAGAAGCTTGACTCTCACCTTCTAATGCTGGTTGATCCATTTGTTGAGGTGTATCTAGGTTCTGTTCAGGCAATGATGCTACATCTGGAGCTCCTCCTATTTCATTATTAGCCATTTGAAAATTACTAGTGGTTTGCATCACCGATCCAGTAAAATTCTTTCTTACGTTGTTGACTAAAAATCCTGCTAGAAGTAATGATATTAATATGGCAGCATATCTTGCCCAATATTCAAAATCTAAACCTTGTGTATCTTGGTATTCAAGATTTTCCCTATATGGACTATATTCGAATTCTATTTGTGTTATAGCTATTTTTTCGTCAAGTATACCGCCATCATCAGCTTCTATGCCCAAAGCCCTTGCTACTAGATTTCTAAATTCAATAATTTCTTGAGGGGTATAATCAACAGGGACTGTAGTGGTCTCACCATTATCGTCTATAGATTGTTGTACTTTTTTATTAAGTAGTATTGAGGCTGATATGTCTGTGATTTCACCTTGAGTTTCTTCTATATACTCCTTTACTCGACTCACTTCATAATTTCTAGATTGGGTTGATGACTCAATATTATTTTCTCCAATGATCAAAGCCTCATCCATATATTCAACAGGTGTATAATCAGTTGCGTTAATTTGTTCTCTGTCAATATCTGCAGTTGTTTGATCACTATTTGTTTCAGAAATTATTATTCTAGAATCTGGATCAAAAGAATCTCTCTCTCTCATTACTTTTTGAAAATCATGTTCAACTGAGACCCTTACAATACTATTACCAGCCCCTAACACTCTATCTAGCATTGATTGCCCTTTCTCTGTCAGATATGCTTCGGATTTTTGCTTGATTTGCATCTGAATATTACCCATATCCCCACCCGAGTCTCGATCAGCATCGTCACTCAACCGATTACCCAGTTGGTCTAAAATAACTACACTATTTGGTGACAATCCTTCAACACTACCAGAAATTAGTGAAGCTATACCTGCTGTTTGATTGTTAGAGAGTCGATTTCCTGGTTCTAATGTTAATATAACTGAAGCAGAAGCTTCAACAGACGATTCTTCGAATGGCGATCTTTCCTGTAAAACTAAATGAATCCTTGAACTTTTTACTTGAGTTAAACTATTAATTGAACGTTGTAATTCTCCTTCTAAGGCTCTCTTTTGATTGACTTGTTGCATAAAGTCAGTCATACCAAGCGATTGTGAGTCAAATAATTCATATCCTTTGCTATCAGTATTTCCACCTCCATATGATGCTAATTCTAGTCTAAGTGCATGAACCTTATCACTTGATACATATATCGCATTTCCACCATCGCTAATTTGGTAGTCAATATTTTTTTCGTCTAGTTTTTGGACTATTGCATTGGCATTATTTGAATTTAAATTCCCAAATAAAAGAACTTGCTCATCTTGTTGAGCCCAAAAGAAAATCGCTCCTGAAATAATTATAACTAAGCTTAGTAGTAAACCAAACATCACTTTTTGGGCACTATTCATTACCCCAAAAAATTCCTGAATCTGACTGTCCGAAGTTGCCATTAATATCCTCTAAATTAAATTAAATTTGCATGCGACTAATTTCTTGATAAACCTCTACCATTTTATTCCTTACTTCTGTAATAAGCTGGAATTGAATATGTGCATCTTGCATTTTCAGCATGACCTCATGTACATTTTCTGTTTCACCTGATAAAAATGATTCAGTACCCTCATTTGCAGCATTTATACTGTCATTCAACGTATCTAAAGTATTTGACAACATATCACCAAAGGCGTCTCCGTAAGTTGACTCTTGTTCATTATTTACTTTTGAAACTTCGCCAGTTAGGGAGGATTCAATTGTAGGTATATTATTTATTATCATCTAATTATTTATTTAAAATAAATTTAACAATTAACCTCTAATATCAAGTAGACTACCTGATTGGCTGGTATTAATACTTTTACTTCCGGAGTAATCATAACTTTGGTAAGCATAATCATTTTTAAACGACTTTTCTATCGTTTCACTTTCATTTTTAGTTAGAGCCGGTAGATCTTTAGGTGGATTAATATTTCGCTGCTCCAAATTATCTTTTTTATTAAAACTACTGGGAATGTTAAAATTTATTTTCATTATATCTCCAATGATCTTTTCATAATTTGTTTAGCAGCTTCAATCACGCTCAAATTTGCCTCATACAATCTATTTGCGCTTACCATTGCTGCCATTTCACCAACCATATCTACATCAGGGTATTGTACCATACCATTTTCGTCTGCATCCGGATGGTTTGGCTCGTATTCATATCTATATTTTGCTGTTTCAACAATTTCAGAAGTTGGTCCTAAATTTGAAGAAGAATTTATTTCATTCTGCAAGTTTGATGCACCTTCTAGTTGACTTTCAAAAACGTTTAAAAAATTTATATCGTCAGGCCCCTTACTGGAAACTGATTTAATTTGATATCCAATTGAGCCTGGCGCTGACGAAACTCTGGAATTTGCAATATTTTGTGCTGCAGCTTCTAATCGTTTTTTTTGGACTTCAAGGCCACTTGCTGCTGTTTGAAATAAACTATTTGAGGTTATCAATGACATAATTTTTTATTCCGTTATAGTCTAGAATTTGGATTACCAGTTATTCCCATTTTTGTCAATTCTAACTGGCTTCTAATCATTCTAGTCACAAATTGAACTTTCATCTGGGTTTCAGCCATTTCAATTAATTCAGTATCAAGATCAACTTTTTGGTCGGTCACTTCAATTGATGGTTTAACATCTGTATCGTTACCATTTAATTTTGCTTCTTGTAGGTGCTTTTCAAATTCTACCTTTCTTTTGGTGTATCCTTCAGTATCTATATTTGCAATGTTTGAAGCAGTTATATTTTGCCTTAATACTAAAGCGTCTAATGCTGTTGAAAGTTTGCTTAATCCTGTATCCATATCAATTGTTTTATTGTTTTCACATCTATTAATGCAAACCCTATGCCACCAATCATTTTGCTATCGGATTAAGTCAATAAGCCTAAAATTAGAATAATGTGCAGAAACTTGAACATTCATAATTCATAGTTGTGAGGAAAATAGTGCCTCGAACAGGAAAAGATTGCAATTTGGTATTGTATTTAAATATTTTGCTGATAACCGTAGTACACTATTAAATTCTTCGATCAAATGGCATTAAAACAAGTAGCATTTAAATATTACACACCACCAGAGATGGAGGTAAATTTTTTAAATGACCATGTAAAGGGCTTTAATAAAATTAGACTAAACAATGTTTTTGATGTGATTTATCAAAAAAGTGATCATTCCAGTGTCATTATCGATAGTATAAGCGGTAAAATTATCGATCATAATTTGCCTAATTTCAAAACTAAGTTTAGTGAAAAACAATTTGAGGATTGCTTTTTTACTATTTCAAGTAAAAACTTGAGAGTAAAATTAGTGTTGATGGATAACTCATGGTACAGGTTAAAAGAAAATTATCTTGGATCTTTAAACCAAATCGAATTTATTCCATATAAACATCCATTCACTGATGAAATGATATCTAATTGGAAGAGAATGGTATCAATGATATTACATAGACTCAGATCTCCCCTAACTGGAGTAAGCGGCTACTTAGAACTACTACCAACAAATATTGATGACGAAGCGGCATTAAAAAAAATTAATGCTGTCGAACTGGGTATAAATAAAATTATTGATCTTTTGGAAGAAATTGAGGAGTTAGTAAAAATTGACAATAATATTAAGATTAATAAGGAAGTTACTGACTTAGAAGCTGCAACTTATTCGATGTTGAGTAAATTCAAAGAATTCGAAGATTCAAATATTAGCCTTAATTCAAGGAAAAATGATGCCATTAGAACTTATCAGAAAAATGAGCTTAATCTAATAATTAAAATACTTCTCGAAAATTGTCTTATTCATGGTGACATTTCAAAAAATATTCATGTTGAAATACATAATAATTGGATACAAATAACAAACAAAATCGACAAAGATTTAGAAATAAAGGATAATCTCTTTCAGCCATTCGTCAGCTCAAAAGCAGATAGAATGGGTTTAGGATTAACACTCGCAAATATATTATCTCAGAGCATAAATGGTATACTACTCTATAATATTAATACTTTGAAGCATGAATTTAGCATAATGTTATGTTTGCCCTGACCTATTCAAAAGACTTAAATATTTTTTAAAAGTTCATTCAAATGATTAATTCTAGAATACAAACTCTCCAAACACTCTTGTGTCTTTAGATATTTCTCTTCAAAGTTTTTATCATCTTCATTACCAACTCTTATACTATCAATATAATAGTCTAGTGCGTTTAAGGGAGATATAAAATCATGCAACTCTCTTTTTGCAAGATTAATTATTTCGTTTATTTCTTTCTGCTTATCCTTCAAGCTGTATATTTATTTTAGTGGAAGGTCAAATAATATACATTTTAACTAAGTTTCTACCAAGACTTTAAATTCTTTAAACAACTCATTGAAAGCTGTTGTTAAATTTTGTTTTAATATTTCTTACTAGTCCTTAGTTAAATTAAATAATGTTTATAATAGTCTTTGATAGAATATTTGTAATTACTACTGGCCGCGTTTGAATTGAAAAAGCCAATATATATTAGTACGTAAAGATTATGCTTATAAATAAAGTTATTAGATGGAGTTTATTATCAACGAGTTTAATAGCTATTCTAACTCTAACCGCTATGAATGTTTATATGTTATACGATGTGCGGGACACACTTATCCAGGGAGAGCAAAAAAAGCAATTAGCCCTTTTAGATGAAGTAGTACTCAATGTTCGTAGAACTATTTACCGACCTTATAGAGGATTTAACACCCTTGAATTAGAGCCCATAGAAGGAAGTATTGAAAAGCGTGGTCAATTTCCAGAACAAGTTCGAGAAAAAATAGTCCAAGTGGCTATGAGTCCTGTCTTTAGTGGAGTTTATTATACACCAGCCAATGTAGATCCCTGCACTGAGGGAAGCCAAATTTATGTGTTAGATCACAAAACGTCCCTATTGAATCTAACTAACCAGTATCCTCAGAATTTATGTGATGGTGTTGGTTTAGTGCGAACTAAAGCAAGAATTGAGCTGAATAATTTTGATTATCGCTGGAATACGAATACCGAGTTTGATGCCCATCGTTCAATGAATATTGGGTTCATCAATTTACATGAAAACTCTGTCATTGGATACCTAACAGCAACCATAGATAGGGATTATCTCATAAATGAAGTAATTACACCAGAAATACAACAGTATTTTGATTCTAGCAAAACCACATCGGTAGTTTGGTTACATGATTGGGCAAATGACGTCGTATTAGCAACCAACAACAACGAGATATCCTTTCAAATAGAGGAGGTTCAGCAACGGGTAGATTTTGGGCGAATGTTTGAAAATTGGAATCTGAAAATTGCCTTCTTAGATAACGCATCTATAAGTCTATATCACGCTACCTTTACAAAAAATATCGTAGTTCTGTGTTTTTCGGTTATTCTATTATTAGGTGCTTTGTTCTATATATTCTACACAGCTCAAAGGGAACGTAGAATACTCCAGCAACAATCTGACTTTTTAGCGAATGTGACCCATGAACTAAAAACACCCTTAGCTGTTATGCAAGCTGCAGGAGAAAATATTGCCGATGGAAGAGTAACACAACCCAAGCGGTTGAAAGAATACGGTACCCATATTTACCAAGAGTCTATTCGTTTAAACAAAATGATTGAAATGCTCTTAGATGTTGCACGTTCGGACTACGGTACTACCCTTATACATGCCAACCCGCATAACCTACATTTGTTAGTTAAAAATATTATCCAACAGCAGCATCCATTAGCAAAGAAAAAAGGGCTTTCAATTGACTATTCCTATGATTCAGATAAAGCTGTAATCTTGGTTGACCCAGATCACATTAAGGTTATTCTTACCAATTTAATAGACAATGCAGTAAAATATTCCAACGCTCCCTCTACTATTTATTTACAATTATCCGTCACTAATGATGGTTTTAATTTACACGTAAAGGATCAAGGTATTGGTATCCCACGATCTCACATCAAAAATATTTTCAAAAAATTCTACCGTGTTGAAGATTCACTTTCAGCAAAAACTAAAGGTCACGGACTAGGACTTAGTATTGTACAAGGACTTATGGAATTAAATAAAGGTGCTATCACCGTAAAGAGTGAATGGCAAAAAGGCAGCACGTTTACTTTATTTTTTCCAGAGTATAACATGCATTCAACTGAGATAAATAATCCCACTCAAAAAGATGGTCTAGCATTGACATCAACCAGAGAAACTAGTACCCAGGCATCGAAGACAATCGTTTAATTATGGCAAATAAAAAAATTCGAATATTACTTGTTGAAGATGAACCCAGTCTTATTTTTACCCTAAAAGATACATTAGAAAGCGAAGGATATCAGGTGATTGTAAGTGAAGATGGCGAACAAGCAGTGGGATTGGCTCAGGAGCATAAGCCCGACATTATGATTTTAGATATTATGCTTCCCGGCAAAAATGGCTATGAAATTTGCCAAGAAATACGATCTCTAAAATTTACTTTTCCCATTATCATGCTTACCGCAAAAGATCAGGAGTTGGATAAAGTTAAGGGCTTGGATATTGGCGCCGATGATTACATCACCAAACCATTTGGAGTTAAAGAACTACTCGCTAGAATTCAGGCGCGTCTTCGAAGAGCGGGGACCTATTCTTCTTCTAACAATATTGAGGTCCTGCAATTAAGTGCCACCAAGATAGATCTGTTAGAATCAAAAGCTATTTTCGCCGATGGCAAAACAAATGAACTTACCGCTAGAGAAATCGAGCTCATCCGCTACTTATTACAAGCCGGTGGTGAACCAGTATCACGGGATGAATTATTAGAAAAAGTTTGGCGATATGAATATAGTACCAATACGAGAACCGTTGATGTTCATATATCAAAGCTTAGGGCAAAAATTGAAAGCCAGCCCGATGAACCTCACCATTTGATCACCTTGCATGGTGTGGGGTATCTTCTGAAGACCTTCTAGTCCAGTCTTATCTATCCTTTTGTTCATTTATATAGTGCATACCATTGTACAGATAAATGTACACTGAATCTTCGTTCGTTCGATTAATCCACTCAGTTCTATGGATTTATTGCATTCGCTTTACAAAATCTATAAACCCATTGGTTTGGTTTAGAAGTAGTTCTTGTTCAAGTGAAACTGTTAGGCCTAAATCTGTTGAGAAATTCTTACTGAATCGGCTTACAAATACTCGCTCGGGATAACTAAGGGCGTTCCTATAGTTAGCTACCATTTGGAATTGTTCAACTGCACGAAGTGAACCGAAGGACCCAGCTGAAATTCCTATGTAGGCAATGGGAGTAGCTACAAACGCATCTGGAAAAGGTAAATAATCGATAAATACCTTTAATACTCCAGGAAATGACCCATTGTATTCCGGTATCACAAACAATAGGGCATTACAGGCTAATATTGGCTCTCTAAACGCTTCAATTTCAGGAAGATCCTTACCATAAGGACCTCCAACCACGCTACCTAAAGGAAAGTCTGCCATAGAAAATACCTGGGCATCTACCCCCCTTTCGCTGTATAGCTCATGTACATAATTAGCCATTATCTGACTTTTTGAATTTGGACGATCGGTACCTACAATGATGGCTAATTTAAACATTTTCTTTGCTTTCTGATCTATTTTAGCGTCGGTTATTTTTGTTAGCTTTACTGTTACTCTTAATTTGTTCCAAACGTTCCCAATATCTCTTCTCTTGACCTTCAGTACCTGGATCATAGAATGAATATTTGGCTTCATTTTCGGGTAAATAGGTAGCTTTTATCCAATGATTAGGGTATTCATGCGGGTATAGGTAATCGGCTGACTCGTTGGCCGATTGCTCATACTTTGCTTTTAGTTTACTCGCTGTTTTATCTTTCAAGTAACCTGGTACCAGCCCCACTCCATACTCTTGTATATGCTTCAGAGCATTAAAAATAGCTTTGGTTGAATTACTTTTAGGTGCTAAGCTACAATATAGGCATGCTTGACTCAGAAAATAGAGCCCCTCTGGCATACCACATTGTTGAAATGCCTTCACACTTGACTCAACCACGGTGAGGGTTGTGGGATCCGCCATGCCGACATCTTCACTGGCAAATATTAACATACGCCTAAACAAAAATAAAGGATCCTCACCACCTTCTAGCATAGCCGCTAGCCAATATAAGGCTGCATCTGGATCTGACCCTCTCATCGATTTAATAAAAGCGGATGCATAATGATAATGCTCATCACCTGTTCTACTGTATCTTCGTTGCCGCTTTTGAATGCTTTCTTCAGCAATCTCACGGTCGATATATACCCATCCGTCCGAAGATTTTGGCGTTGAAAGAACTGCCATTTCAACCGCATTTAAAGCGCTTCGAATATCACCTACTGCAAATGAGGCCCAATGTTGAATAGCTTCTGGATGAACTTCAATATCCCATTCACCATAGCCGTTACGCTTATCTTTCAATGCAGTTTCTATAGCTTTCTGAACCTGTTGTTGGTCCAATACATGTAATTCAAAAAGTTGGCATCGGGATAAAAGGGGTGATAGCAATGCGTAGTAAGGGTTCTCCGTCGTAGCTCCAATAAGTATAAGTAAGCCCGATTCAATATGCGGTAGTAAGGCATCTTGCTGAGCCTTATTCCAACGATGTATTTCATCAACAAATAAGAGGGTTTGTTGTCCACTCAAGGTCCTATTTTTTTCGGCTTTTTCGACTATTTCACGAAGTTGCTTAACCCCGCCCAAGACCGCATTAATTTGTTCAAACGGCACTTCAAGTTGTTTTGCAATTACATGAGCTAAGGTAGTTTTACCTGACGAGGCTGGGCCATAAAAAATGAGCGAAGTAAGTACCTTGGATTCAATAATCCTACGTATCATTTTACCCTCACCTACCAAATGCTCTTGCCCAATGAATTCAGACAATTCTTTTGGTCGCATACGTGTGGCGAGCGGTTGTTTAAGAGGTGGAACGAACAGATCCATAGATTTGCAGATACTGCTTAAGTTTAATTTTTTTTCTGGTACTATCACTAGACATGTAGCGAAGTTTACCAAAAATTGTCCGCTCTTGCCACGCCCTATCAAACCGACCTAAACACCAAAAAATACCTGAATAACTGTTTGGGTCTCGACCGTCAAGAGCATATCGATTATTTAACTCAATGAGTACATCCAACGCTTGTTCGTGTGATCCTGTCCATTCGATAATTTTTTTTCCCCATAACATACGTAAATAATTATGCATTACTCCCTGGCTTCGAAGTTCTGTTTGGGCCGCATTCCAAATAGGATCATGTGTTTTCGATTGAGCTAACTCTTCCAAGCTATACACATATTCTCTTGGATCTTGGTCATGCTCGTTCATCGTTTTCTTAGCCCAATCCGGTAAACTATCGAATCGATCATAATCAGAGCGATGGTGTGCAAATTGAAACCCGACTTCCCTCCATGTGATTAGTTCATCCAAAAAAGATTCCACGTAACTATGCCCTCGGAAAAAACCGCTATTTTTTCCTCCATTAGATTCCGAATCCTCCATTCTCCAATTGGCCGGTTGCTTAGCCAAGACCTTCTCTACCACTTCAAAGGAGCTAATTTTCCCAAAATGTAACCATGGGCTTAACCCGCTCCCACCCTGCCGGTCTGGGTGATTTCTATCCTCATCATATCGGGCTAATTTAAACTCTACAAAATGGTTCATCCGTATTAATGCTTCGGCACGAGTACCAACCCTATTTACTTTAGCAACTTCATGATTTATTGGTAAACTCGAAACAAATTCATCCAACCGGTCAAGTTGCCGCTCATCAAACACATATCGATCGTTGAATCCTACTGGAAGATTAAACTGGCCCCAATCTTCCAGGTCTAACAACGGTTGTTTCACTGGAGGATACCTTAGCGCCTCCACTACATGTTTCTGCATTACTTTGCGAAACAAATAAGCCGAATAAGGATCTTTATCTGTTACGCCTAGAGGGATAATTCCATTAGAGTCTATAGTGATAAATGGAATGGTTATTTTTTTAGCTACCCGTTCATTATGTTCACGAATAATAAACACAGGGAATTCATCGCTGATTATGCCACACGCATTTTCAGCTAAAGCATAGATAAGACCTTTACCGTGCCCTATTTCGGACTCCACAAATGGTACATACTTGACTCCCTTCCTATTTTCCTGGTTAAAATAATCGCGATGTTCTCGCATTCCATCCAAAATAAAATGATGAAAGCGATCACAAGCCCAAGGATATTCTACATTAAGTCCTTCATAAATGAGTAAGGGTTTTTGAAGGGTATTAGCTACAGCCACCGCATATTCCAATGCATAATTGTATTCTAACCTTCTGTTAGCCTGCATCCAATAGACTAAATATTCGCCATCTCTGTTCCAATCGGCCTTATTTCGTACAAACTTGCGATAACTGTTGATATTTTTAACTTCACTATGCTTCATATGTTCTAACATTTATTTTCATCAATAAATAGCTTCAATTTTTAACCTTGTTTGTTGCAATTCCTCGCTCATTTAAGACTTTTGAAACACCACGAAAAACGGTCAAAAAGATACTATTCACGATGTAGTGGCTTCCTTTTTTAACCAATCTTTTTTAGATAAACGAGGTAAATTGGCTATAAACTTTTCCGATGATTCCTTTATGGCATTTTTTTCTTCAATACTCTTTTTATCAAAGGTATTCACCATAAAATTGGCGCGTCCATTTTTACGGAATGTTTCGCGTTGTTCGTCGATAAAATTCCAATACAGGTAGTTTAAGGGACAAGCATTATCCCCCGTTTTTTCCTTAACAGAATATGCGCAATTACCGCAATAATCACTCATTTTATTTACATAATTACCACCAGCAACATAGGGTTTCGAAGCAAGAATTCCCCCATCGGCAAAGGTGCTCATACCTAATACATTAGGCAACACCACCCATTCATAGGAATCTATAAAACCCAACCAAAACCATTCATTCAAAGCTCTTGGATCCGTACCAGTCAGATTACTAAAATTACTTAAGATCATTAGTCTTGGTATATGATGTACATATCCTTGTTCAATAACTGGATGGACACATTCACTCAAGCATTTCATTTTAGTCTTTGAGGTCCAATATACGGCAGGTAAATCCTTATCAAAACCAAAGTAATTTGCCTCTCGCACAGCAGGCATCATTGCTTCATAGTATATCCGAATAAATTCACGCCAACCAATTATTTGACGAATAAATCCCTCTAATGAAGATAGAGGGATCGATTTAGTAATTTCTGAATACTCAATGGCGGCGTCACAAACTTCTTTAGGACTAATAAGTCCAACATTCATGTAAATTGACAACTGGCTATGGAATAAAACAGATCCACGAGTAGTCATTGCATCTTCATAAGGTCCAAAATATTTTAAGCCTTTTTCTAAAAATAAATTAAGAGCATTTAATCCATGGCTGCGTGATGTCCCAAAATTAAAATTGGCAGATTTCCCAAAATGATTAGAAAATTGGTCATCAACCATATCAATAACTTCTTGAGTAATTTCATCAGGTTTTTCGTTAAAAACTTCAGGTAAAGTGATGTGTTTTGGTAGTTTCTTTCTGTTTTCTTTATCATAATTCCATTGTCCGCCTAAAGGGGTATCACCATCCATTAAGTATCCTGTCTGCTTTCTTATCTCACGATAAAAATATTCCATTCGCCACCCATTTAATATTCGTTCAGCATACTTTTCTACAGATGCTAAGAAAAAATTATTTGGATATTCACATGTGTTTTGGAATTGTGATTTAAACTTATTTAAAGCTTGTCTAGAATCCCATTCATTGGGTGTCATGTAGTGTAATTTCCAATTTATATTGGATTCGAATAAGGAAATTAAGCTAGTACTAAAATCATTAGCAGTGCTATGATATGAAACTGGATATCCTAATTTACTACACTCTAAAGCAAAGTGACGCATCGCACTAAACTTGAAAATTAATTTCTTTTTATGCAGGGGCATTAATTTTTTAGTTTGCAATGATTCAATAAATAATAATAGTGGTTTTTCCTTTTTTACCCATAAAGGAAAGTTATTACTATTTAGTTGATCGTATAGAACTAAATAAACGTCTGAGTGTGTGAGAAAGTTAATTCCAGGTAACTTTGCCTCAAATTGTAAAGTATAGTTATTTTTCATTTAGATATAACTACACTGCATGAACAAATGTTCCTTCCCAAATATTAGTTTTGGGTATTTATGTTCTTTTTCTTATTGAAAAATTAAATTACTTAATAAAGTAGTTGTCATAGTAAGATATATGGATGAGCTATTATTATACTCTTTACTATTCTATTTTTGCTCAAAATAGAAAGTAATAGAACCCCACTGTCCTTTTTGATTAGTCGTATTGGGTTGCTTTTCAAACCTCCAACCCCTTAATGCTTTTAGAATTTCTCTTTCAAACATTGGTTCCATTTCATGTACTCTCTTGACTAATCCGATAGTACCATTAGGATTTACTTCAAAGCGAACTGTAATTGACCCTTCAAAATTTACTACATTTTTAGGCATTACCTGTTTTATTGGTGTTCTTGGTAATTTTGTTTCCCAGGCTATTATGTAGGTGTTAGTCTCTTCTTTTTTTAATATTTCTTGTTTAGGCTTAAGATCATCTAAAATTTTTAAAATAGTACTGATTTGTTTTTTTACATTTTCTTCAATGATTATTACATAACCTTGAACTCTAAATCTAGCTTCTATAGATGAGGAAAGTAATTCCCAGAAATCTAAGTCAGAAGATTCTACATTTACTACGATATCTTTAGTCTCAAATCGCCGTAAATTATATCCATAATTAAATCTTTTATCGTCTATTAAAAAAACAGAGTTACCTGAAGTTTGAAAAATTGTATCTAAGTCAGTTTTAAAAGTCATACCAGTAATGCCATCATAAATATTCGAATCGTATTTCCCACTTGTCATGACAAATTGGAAACCATGTTGGTTAGAACTAATATTGGAGTCTAATAATACACTTGAGGGTAAAATTATGTGATAATCAGCAAATTCGTCAAATAAATACAACATATCATATCTATTTGAGTCAATTATACCTTTATCTTGATAATCAATGTTATAGATTTTTTTTACATCTTCGTTACCCAAAAAATCTACTACACTAAGATCAAACATACTATTGAAAAAATCGATATGTATTTTTTCACTATTCATTTGTGCATGTGCACTGGTTGTCAAACACAAAAGAATGATTACTACATTAAAGAGTTTATTGTAGAAGTATTGTATTAAAAAAATCTTATCTTTCAATAATTCGATGGTCATACGATATCATCCATATTTACGTTAAAATAATCATAATTTTGTAATCTGATATACAGATTTTTAAAGTCTGTTTTAGACTTAATATCAATAAGTTCATTGTCAGCTTTACTTAGAATATCTAAGTTTGATTCTAAAGTCTGTGTTATTATTATTCGTTCAGAAAAGAATTGATTTGAATTTGTATTGATCTCGATAAATGTTTCATTTAATATTTCAATTTTATTTGATAAATTAGATAGAATGTAGACATTATTATCTGTACTAAATAAACCCATTTTATCATAAAAATTATAAATAATATGATATAGATTAGTGTTATTTTCTTTTATTGAAAGTACCATTATTATACTATAAAAATAGATTAATTGAAAAACATGTATTCTATTTTTTAATATATACAAATGTGTAACAAATACAGTCATATTTGAATGTTTAACTATTGCATCAAATAGTAAAGATAAAATTCTTTTTTCTGTATTTAAGTTAATTATTAACCTTTCAATATTTTGGTAACCAGTTTTAAAGTTTGCTATTATATTTTCCTCATATTTTAGTAATAATTTTTCAACATCTTCTGGTTTTTCTAGTAAATCAAATATGTTTGTTGATTCGTCTATAACTAAATTTGATGTGTTATCAGATCCTTTATTTAAAACATAATTTGAAATAGCTTCATCAATAGCCTTCTTTTCCTGTTCTTCTTTATTGGCTAAGTCAGTTTCAATATTGCTCAATTCATCCAAAATTGATTCAAAAAATTCTTGTAATAAATTCAATTCAAGATGTGATAATTGAAATACCCATTTTTTTTCATTATTGATGTCATAAAGAGTAATAAGATTGTCATTCCAATCAAATTCGATAAGTTTTTGACTGTATCTATTTAATAGTTCAATCATTCTAAATCTAATCCATTCTTTTTGAGAGTCAGAATATAAACTAATAACTTTAACTTGCCCTGTGGTACTTTTTGAGTATATCGCACAATAGCTTTTTAAAATTATATTCGCTACTTGATCACCCCTATTTATTTCAAAATTTTTCCAGGGTGATTTTGAAAAATAACCTCCAGATATTTTTTTTAAATCTTCTGGACTTACTATTATCGATGAGTCCTTAAATTTACTAGTGATTAATTCAATAATGGAAAACCAGTTGATTTGTTGGTACAAATTATTTTCCAATGAAGATTTCTTTTCTTTATAATCAGGTTTATCCATGGTAAAACGAGGCTAATAAGAGATTATTAAATAATATTTATTTATGTTTATTAGGCACTATGCATCATATTTAACAATTTCTATTGTTAAATTACAATACTGTTAACTACTTAATGTTAATATAAAAATTTTGTTGCTTTTTAGAGTATTTAAATCAAAACGTCACTTTTTATTATTTTATTTTCTAGTTTTTGTTTTACTGTATTGCTCAACTTATGAAGCAGCACGTGATAAAGTCTTAGTGAATGAACTAGAAGAAAATGGGGATTTATCAATAATTGGCATTGAGAGGTATGAAAATGACGTTAACTTTGGCTTAATCAAATATTATTTACTAACAGAGTTAAATGGCAAGTTGAGAAACAAAAAATTAACCAGAATTGCTTCATACACCTCAACATTCGACTCATCATTAGTAAAACATTCACTTATTGTTGATATGCAGTATAGAGATAGTGATGTTCGTAGATATACTAAAGCGACAATAGGTTACTATTCAACGAATCAACTAAAAATAAGTCAACCTAAAATATCAGATTGTAGCTATTTCTCTAACACATGCAAATATGTAGCTCAGCTTAAGATCGATATACCTTCTTTTGTTCTAAATAAACAAAATATAAATGGCTTACATGTTAATGTGATAAATGATACCGTAATGACGAATATTAGTAATATAAATTTATTTATTGATAAAGAGTTAATTATTAAACAAATTGAATTTTATCGATTATATGAATATACAATGATTTGGTCTGATATTTGATTAATTTTATCTTCTTTTTCTATGAAAAAATACCTTGAATATTTTATAGTTTTTGTTATTATTCTTTTAGCCATTTATTATTGTTAAATATATCTTTATATTAAATTAAAGTATAATTACATTTTTATAACTTATATTTTACTATGATAATTGGAATTGTTGGAGACGCTGAACGAGCGGTAGCCTGGGAACGTCATATACGGCCACATAACATTGTGCGACAAGTCGTCCTAGCGCCTCACGTACACGATTTAGATCGGGTTGATGCATGTTTTGTTGTGGACACTACACTCACTCGAACAGAACATTTAATTGACGCACTAAAAGAGGGTATTCCCTGCTTTTTTATTAGCGATTTTATTATTCCATCAAAAGAACTTGAGCGCATTCATCGAACCAGTAAAGAAGCGGGTGTAGAGGTCCAATTTGCTCATTGGCCTATACTATCACCTTCTACGCAATGGATGAAAGACAAGATTTCTAAACCCCAATTCATACAGATTCAAAGAATTATTAATCGATCCAAAATAGCCCACTCCAAACATGCGTTCATGAATGCTTGGACCGATGAACTAGCCCTTTGTTTAAAGTGGATAGATAGTGGAATACATCTTATTGAGGTAAAACAGAGTTATTTAATAGTTGATCGACCACAAGCTATTCATCTGCTCATACGATTCGATAGTGGCGCATCCGCATCCATACAAATACAGGTGAGTTCAACTATTGAGCAACATAATAGATACATAGCTGCAAACCAATCGTTCATAGAGTGTTCGGTATCTGAACAAGAGCTCAAATATGGTTTTATAGATGGCCAAGGACATCTTTTATTTGAAACTAAAAAATTTGATTCTACTAAAGCAGCAGAAAAATCGGCCCTTCATTTTTTAAAAAACGTTCAATTAAAAAAAGAGGTGGTCTACTCTGCCTATGATGCCCTCCGCTTTGCAAGTAATTTGGAAAAAATACAATCCAAGCTCTAAAAGCTTAGTCTGAGTAGACTTTTTCGATTAATTCTGAATAGCTATTAGAGATAATTTGGCGTTTTACACTCATTTTCGGAGTCAATTCTCCCCGCTCTATGGATAATGCTTGAGGCAGGAATTCATATTTTTTGATTTGCTCCCAAGGTGGTAGGTTCTCGTTGACCTTATCCACTTCCTGCTGAATTAAGGTTAATACGAGTGGCTCTAAAAGAAGATTATTTGGGTTTACCTGTATTTTTTTCTGATTTAAATGCTCTTGAATTCTTGCAAGATCCGGATACAATAACGCACTGCAAAACTTACGCTCAATCCCAACTACTATTGCTTGGTCAATGTATGGGCTTTTTGTAAGACCATTTTCTATGGGTTGTGGCGCTACATATTTCCCAGTAGAAAGCTTGAATAAATCCTTTTTTCTATCGGTAATAAAGAGCCAACCATCGGTGTCTACATAACCAATATCACCTGTACAAAACCATCCATCGTCGGTCATAACTTCCTGAGTCCACTGTGGTTTACCAAAATAACCCTGCATAATGTTGGGACCTTTTGCTTGTACTTCGCCATCTTCAGCAATACGGATGGACACACCTGTTATGGGCAAACCTGCTGAACCAATACGGATTTTGTCTGGCAAACTTGCTGTGAGAATGGGTGAGGTTTCTGTAAGACCGTATCCAATGGCGCATTTAATCCCTATCCCATTAAAAAATCTCATGATAGTAGGGTGAAGAGCTGCACCTGCAGATATGGTACCTTCAATCTTTCCCCCTAGACCTTCTCTGATTTTTTTATAAACTAGGGTATCTGCGATATTCCATTTAATTTTTGCTAGCCCCTTCAAAGGTGTTTCTGGTTCAAAATGCTCAGCCATTTTCAACGCCCAATAATACAAGTGCTTCTTTGCCCCTGACAATTCTTGTCCTTTCGATTTTAATCCTGTATGGATTTTTTCCAATAATCGAGGTACTGTTGCAAAAAAGATTGGCTGTATTTGCTGCATGTCCTCTTTAATTTCCTTCAGATCATCCACATAGAAAATAGTCGCTCCAGCTCCAGTATATAAATAGGCTCCGATGCGTTCGATCATGTGAGCTAAGGGCAAATAAGACAAAACGGCGGACGAGTCGCTTGTGGTAGTAAATGGCAAGCGTTCCAATGATGAAAGAGTGTTGGAAACGAGATTATTATGGCTTAACATCACCCCTTTTGGGACGCCTGTTGTACCAGAGGTATAATTTATATTCGCTAAATCTAGAGTACTCACACTCGAACGTAAGGATTCAAACAGTTCAGGCTGTTCTTGGTGTACTTTCTTGCCTAGTTCTAAGAGTGAATCAAAACTCATGAATTTTTCTGAATTAATTGGACTAGGCACCTCTTCCATAAAAACTATTTTTTGTAGAGTAGACACTTCCGTTACAAGCTCTGAGAGTCCCTCGAACATTTCATTGGTTGAAACAAAATGAACTACTGTTTTAGAATCGTTTAAAATATAGACGATCTGATCGGTAGGTTGGGTAGTATAAATGGCTACATTAACGGCCCCAATGGATAGTATAGCTTGATCACTCAATACCCATTGTGAACTATTTGGTGAATGAATAGATACTGCATCACCTTTCTTTACCCCTAGGGAGTGCAAACCAAGAGATAGGTATCGAACCTGTTCTTTAAACTCCTCAACACCTAATGTGGTCCAGCTACCTTTTCTTTTGGTAGCACATGCTATTCCTGTTACATTTTTTTCAAGATTTTGCTCAAAAAGTACCGGTACGGTAGTTGCTGACTCATTCATATCGCTGACGTTTAATGCAGTTGTTAAAACATCCTAGTGGTGCTTTATTATGTGCTGAAACCAAATCCTACGACTTCAAATATTGACTTCTTTTACACCAAAAGGGTCATTGTTCATTTCTAAGTCAAAAATATACAATAAATAATGCTTATCCCTATATTTCAACTTAATCCCTATGACTAACCAACGACTCAATCCATAATCCAATGTATATAGAACCTGGCTTAGAAGAACTTGTGCAAAATTTACTGGGTTCACTACAACCCAATATGGCAACGATGATGGGCATAGAATTTTCAAAACTTACAAAGGATGAGTGCGTAGCCACCATGCCTGTGAATGAGGCTACGGTACAACCCTTTAGAATGCTTCATGGTGGTGCATCGGTTGCTTTAGCTGAAACACTTGCCTCAGTAGGTGCTTGGTTACATTTACCTGAGCATAAAACAGCTGTTGGGGTGGAAATCAACGCCAATCATCATCGCCCTGTTATGGAAGGTGGAAAGGTATCGGCTTTCGCTACACCCATTCAAGTTGGTCGAAATATTCAGGTTTGGGAAATCAAGATAACCGACCAAAAAGAGCGACTGGTCTGCACATCCCGTTGCACTATTGCCGTTATTGATCGGCCCAAGAAAGATGCTTAGGAAACACACCTAAGCCATTTTGTTCACTTAATTGAACTACACCATCTTCAAAACCCAAGCCTTCAAAGGGATCGTCTGCTAATAAGAAATGGCCATCCAGGTCTACCCAGTCGGCTAAAGGAGCTAATTGGGCTGCGGCTGCAATACCACAAGAGCTTTCCGTCATACAACCGATCATCACTTTCAATCCAAGCGATTTAGCTACCTTAGCCATAAGGTAGCCCTCTCGAATACCTGTACACTTCATGAGTTTGATATTAACTCCATGAAAACGGTTTTTAAGTTCAAATAGGTCTGAAAGGCGGTGCACAGCTTCATCAGCAATAGTGGGCAGTGGCGAATGTTGGCTAAGCCATTCCATCTCCTTGGTGGTTTCCTTTGGCATTGGTTGTTCTACATACACAATTCCACGTTCTTTTAGCCAGTATATCTGATCAAGTGCTTCTTCCTTTTGCGTCCATCCTTGATTTACATCAACACTTATGGGCTTATCAGTATAGTTTCGAATTAAATCAATCGTATCCCGCTCATGGTCTCCCCCTAGTTTTACCTTGATCAATCCAAATGGGTCGGTGTTTGGGAGTAAACTATGCACCACTTCCAAAGGATGTATACCAATGGTGTATGAACTCTGTGGGGCATCCACTGGGTTTAGCCCGAAAAGTTGATATACTGGCACGCCCAAACGCTTAGCATGAAGATCATGCAGGGCTATATCGATCGCAGCTTTTGCAGCAGAATTACCTGGACTGTATGATTGAACATAATTCAGAACTTTTTCTAAATCAATAGGCTCAGATACCCAGGAAAAATCTAGACTAGAGAAAAATGACTCAGCTGTTTGAGCGGATTCACCAAGATAAGGTGGCATAGCCGCTTCTCCGTAGCCAACATAATCTCCCCATTGTAGTTGAACGAAACTAATGGGAGTATGGGTACGTGAACTGTGCGCTAAAGTGAAGGTATGCGCAAGAGGCAGGTGATGCGATTGAAAGCGTAGCTTAAGTTCTGCCATAATTCAACTAATTTTAATGCGGAGAGGGAGGGATTCGAACCCTCGTTACGTGTTTCCACATAAACTCCCTTAGCAGGGGAGCGCTTTCAGCCACTCAGCCACCTCTCCAATCAAACGCTATTCTGTACGTGAATAACAATTTAAGGATTTTAAATATACGGCCCTTAACAGCAGTACGCAATGTGTGATTGGCTTATTTTTTATTTTCTACTATATAAATTTGCCCCAAATTTCTTCCATGTTGTGCATAATCCAGTCCATAACCTAACACGAAAGCATTTGGAATTTCAAAACCAACATATGCTAAATCCACCGGATGAACGGTAGCCTCCTTTTTGTGCAGTAGTGTAACCACTGATAATGAGGCTGGATTGTGGGTTCGCATTTCGTCAAGCATATAGTTCATAGAAAGTCCGGTATCGACAATATCTTCCACTAATATGATATGGCGTCCCTCTAAACGTGCGTCGACTTTTTTAAGTGTGGTAACATTTCCTGAGGATACTTTTTTGTCCCCATAGCTACTTAGTTTAACGAAATCTACTTCACAAGGTATTTCCACATGCCGCATAAGATCTGCTAAAAAAATAAATGACCCATTCAATACACCTATAAAGATTGGATTCAAATTTGCAAAATCTTTATCAAGTTGTTTACCCATAAATGAAATTCGGGTGCTAATTTGTTCTTGGGTTATAAAAGGAGCGAAACGTTCTCCTTGCACTTCTATACTGTCAGGGGTAAACATAATTCTATATTTTCAATTAATAGAGGATTTCAATCCAATTTGCAAGACTAATGTAGTCGCTTGGGTACACTTTTGCTGATCGGATGGAATACCGTAATGGGATATGTCCTTAGATTTATTTGTGGGGAATAGTACAGCAATTATTGAATTATTGCCATCTTCGAGAATTTTATAATCCGGTTTTTCTGCTAAGGGGATCTTATTATTGATCAAATAATCTGACATTTTTGTCGTTCCTTTCATACCGAGTGGGGTAAATCGATCCCCTTCTTTCCAATCTCTAATTCGTAATGGCCAAGATACAGTGTGTGCATCCAAATACAACTCTGGCCCGTTTTTGGCTAATTCAAGAAGGTTCATACCCTTTAGTACTTGAAAAGTATAGGGTTCCTTTTGCAGTAATTCATTACTCCCAGGTTGCTCAATTAGCTCAGTAGCATGAGTGGAAGTCTGGTCTGGCATGGCTAGTAAGCACGTACGCTGCCTATATACCCTCAAATGTTCATTAACGGACACTTTCTTTCCTGGCTCTGCCTTAATAAGCCCTCGCAAGTGATTCAACTGACCACGACTAAGACGTTCTTCCTTTCGAAATAATGGATGCTTTTCCACGAATATCTTTAACCGGTCTAGCTGCACACTTTCTGAAAAAGGCTCCAATTCAGTGAGATCAACTTTATGCTGGTTAGAATCTACATGAAACCGAATACATCTAGCTGCCCATTGATCCTGATAACTCCTTAACAAGCGACCATATTCACCCAAATCTAGTAGGTGTTCATCCCAACCTGGAAATCGTTGATTTAGCATAGGCACCCATTCGTTGCGTAGCCAGTTACGATTGTACGTCGACTTGGCATTCGTGGAATCCTCGCGATAAGGTACCGAACTGATTCCTGCATAATCAATTAGCTCGGTTTTAGAGTGCTTTAGCCAAGGTCGAAAAAGTGCTTGTTCCTCTTCCCACACCTTCATTCCATCCCAATGAACAGGCGAAGAACCGCGAAATAATTTCTGGAAAACTGTTTCTAAAACATCTTCACGATGATGGGCTAAAACAATAGCTTCGGCGGCCTCTTCTCTTCGTAATTCACTAAAAATTTGATATCGTATTTCTCTTGCCCAAGCCTGGAGGTTACCAAATGAAGAATCATAATGTAGCCTAAATGAAGCCACTTCAAAGGCATAAAATTGAGCTAGATGCTCCACTAATTCCTGATCTTGATCACTATCAACCCCTCTTAACCCGTAATTTATATGGATTACAAAAAGTTGTTGCTTTAGTTCATGCAATGCGGTTAAAAGGGCCATTGAATCCACGCCACCACTCACACCTATGATCAGCTTTTTACCCCATAATTCATGACTCCTCAAAGATTCTTCCAGTGTTTCAAGCAATGTAGAATTTCCTAAACTAGACGGGGTGTATTCGGATTTGTTCATATGTAAAAGTATCGACTTCCCTCTCCTTATTCAATACACGCAAATGTCCCAGGATATCTACCCCATGACAAGTAAATATTCCTGGTACTTGAGAACCATCCACAACAATACGAACTGAAGTATTATACCACAGTAAATGGGTATTCAAAACCTGTACTAATTCCATAGGTTGGGTTTCCCACAAAGAATAGTAGTGCTCAAAAAAATTCAAATAACGGGCCAGTAACTCTTCGCGTATCCAAGTCTCAGGAAATAATAATCGCAGTGAACTAGCTTTAGACTTTAGATTCGGAGGGAAATGGTCTTGATCAATATTCCATCCAGTTCCGATCACACTACCTTTTAGAAATCCGCCGTGAAAAATATTTTCGGCTAAAATTCCTGCAATTTTATGTTCACCGATATATACATCGTTTGGCCACTTAATCTTCAACTGGTTCATTAACGGATGAGCCAAGTTATAAGACCGAATGCTCTCAATAATAGAATGGGCTGAAATTAGCGATAGTAAAAAAAGCCCCTCCGTTCTAAGGGGTTTTGTATAAATGGAGAAATAAAGGTTCTTGTGAGCATCCCCAAACCAACTTTTACCTGACTGTCCACGTCCTTTCAATTGGTAATTCGCAAGTATTAAACTTCCATGCACTAAATCACGTGGGGGGTTTTTGGCATAGTTGTTTGTAGAATCAGTCTGCTCTAAGAGTAAACGATCTCTGCCCACCCATTTAGTTGTTAGGTGCCTCTCAAATATCTCTATATCTATCACACAATATTAATTACCTATGATTATAACAGAATCCTCTGTCCCAAATTGATTCGGAATATACTCATCTGCTGCGTAATCATTTTCCCATAGTTCATTATCAATTAGATATTTGAATCTATAGCTTTGTTCAGGCTTTAATCTAAGCTCGATTTGATACGTGTCCTTCTTTTTTTCAAGTAAATGGTCAGCTGGATTCCAATCGTTGAAATCGCCAACAATGGCTACTTGTTCTTTTGCAACATTAGCTGGCATGGTAAAAGTGACCTTACATACTGTTCGCTTTGGTGTAAATTTTTTTGATAGCATAATAGTCTAAATGATGTTTGAGAGTTTGTCGCTCAATAAATCTGAACACCTAATTATAAACATATTATTTAATCGATTAAAGTAATTTTTATTAATTAATTGTTACTAAAATCTTTTTTGCATAATCTATTAAGGATATATAGATAAAAATTTTAAACTATTTCTTTTTGAAACCGATTTCAACTTTAAGAAATGGTGAATTCAAGCTAAAACACATATTAAAATACCGTTTAGCTTCGATGGAAAATGGTTGAAAATAGCTGATGTACCTGTTCACGGTCTTGAACCTTAACTATTTTTGAAGCAAACAACTCAAACTCGGATAGCATATAGGTATGAATCCATTTTTTGACCGATAAAATGGCCGAGGGCTTCATACTTAAATTACGGATACCCAATCCAATTAGCCCACTCGCACCTAGAAGAGTACTAGCCAATTCGCCGCAAACACTTACTTCAATATCCTCATTTTGGGCAGCTAACTGAATTTGTTGAACCAATTTCCAAATGGCTGGGTGATCATGCTCAAAAAGCCGACCAACCTGATCATTTGTTCGATCCACCGCCAAGGTATACTGAGTAAGATCGTTAGTTCCAATACTAAAAAAATCGACTTCTTTGGCAAATTTATCAGCCATTACAGCTACGGCAGGTACCTCAACCATAATCCCAAGGGGGACATCCTGCACCTGAGTAAATCCTTCTTTTATCAATTCACTTTTAACTATACTCAGCTCTTCCTTCAACAGATGTACCTCTTGAATGTTAGTCACCATAGGGACTAGAATACGTATTCGATCTGGGTAATCTTGAGTGCACTTTAGAATAGAACGTAGCTGTGAATGCAACATCTCTTTTTCGTCGAGTAGCATCCGAATACCACGCCATCCTAAAAATGGATTTGACTCTTCGGTGGTGAAGCCGTGTAACTTATCGCCTCCAACATCGAACAGACGTATAACAACCGGCCCTGTACTATCATCTAGTAAACGTCTGTAGTACATATCCTGCTCTTTTTCACTTTTATGGGTTAGCCCGCCATATAACAATCCCTCTGTTCGAACTAAACCTATTCCCTCGGCCCGGTAACTAGAGGCCATAGGTAACTCTTGTATAAATTCTATGTTAGCGTGAACCTGCACTCGCTCACCATCTTTAGTAATGGCAGGTAGACGACTTGGCTTAATTTTTTTCTTAGCCACCTGGGCATCAGAAATTTTGGTTTTATACTCCCGGATGGTTTCAGGGCTTGGATTGACTAGTAGTACCCCTTCTTCACCATCAATGATCCCTATCCTTCCTGAAGATATATCTTGAATTTGGGTTCCAATTTGGACCAAGCAAGGGATATTCAAGGACTGCGCAACAATTGCAGCATGCGCTGTCAATCCGCCTTTTTCCAACACTATTCCCATCACTTTAGACTCTGAGAGTTGTACCACCTCGGTGGGAGACAAATCTCGTGCAACCACAATGCATCCTCTAATCTGAGGTGTAGAGTCAATTGATACCGGTAGTTCTAGGTTAGTATCAGCTTGTTCATCTGACTTGGAACGCTCCGAATATGCAGCGGCTAACTTAACCAAGCGATCTTTTATCGTAATTAAATCAATGATGCGTTGACGAAATAAATTAGAGGCACTATCGCGAAGTCGACCTATATAAAGCTCGTAAACTTGATCAATCGCATAGGATGCTGAAACTACGTTTGTCCGGATTGAATTAATTATTTCACCCTTTATCTGCTCATCTTGTAAAATTAAGCTTTGTGATTTAATTATTTCGGAAGCCGTTCCTCTTAACTTGATGAGTAATTGCTCAAGTTCATGCTCATATACCTCTAATGCACGCCGATAATGCCGTATCTCTTGTTGAACTTCGCCTAAAGATACCTGCTTAGACGAAGTCTCATAGCTCGATTGTTCTCGAATAAATAGGGGACCAACAGCCGAACCGTCCGAGGCTGTTAGACCTTCAAGTTTATTCATCCTTCATTCCAAATTTTTGATCAATTAATTCTTCCAACGCCTCCAAACAGGCTTTTTCATCGGGTCCATCTATCTCTAATTCCATTTCGGCGCCTTGCTCAGCAGCAAGTGTCATCACCCCTAAAATACTTTTACCATTTACCCTATAACCATACATATGTATAAAAAAGTCCGATTTAAATGAACTGCTTAGTTTAACCAGCGCAGCTGATGGGCGCGCATGTAGCCCAGATGAGTTTTTGATCGTTACCTTTTTTCTAATCATAGTAATTATTTAATGTTCCTATATCGGAATATAGCATTCTAGCGTAAATAAACTACTCGAAAGTATGGGGCTCAATAATTTAGCTCTATCATCCTTGACTCAAATCAACTACGGGCAGGTTTGGATTTCTCAGTAAATCACCGTTACCCTTTTGGCTATTCTTTTGTACCTTACTCCCTGTTTATATGCATTCTAACCCAAAAAAATGAGTGAGCATCATGTCTGTTAGTAAAGAAGAAGTTCAGTATGTCGCAGGCCTTGCCAAGTTACATTTAAGCGAGAGCGAAATTAGTATTCTATCAAGAGATATGAATGCTATTCTAGGTTATATGGAACGCTTAAATAACCTTGACACCTCGGACGTAGAGCCATTAGAACACGTCATTGAATTGGGCAAAACATATCGTCCAGACCAAGCATATGAGCCCTTAGCTCATGAAAATGCTTTGAAGAACGCTCCAGATACCGATTCTGACTACTTTAGAGTGCCAAAAGTCATAGAATAAGTTACCATGCTAGATTCTCTTTCCTCCCGAACACAGCATCTGATTGCCCTAGGCCTATTGTTTTTTGTGCCTCTCATTTTATTTTTCCCATCAACTATAGGGGGAAAAGAAATGCAGCGTCACGATATTACTCAGTGGCGAGCTGGAGCAGAATCCATCATAGATTATCGAGAAGAATTTGGTGAAGAGCCTTTATGGTCAAAAAACATGTTTGGTGGTATGCCTTCGTTTGTTATCTCTACCGCACGACAAGTTCCTCACATTGATACAATCATAAAACCCTTTTTTAACAAGTGGTATCCAGCGTTCGAATATTGGGTTCTGCTAGCAGGCATGTATGTACTGCTCACTCTGATGGGATTCCGGCCATGGACAGCCGTTACTGGTAGCATCATATACGGCTTAACTACCTATTTCCCCATTATCATTATGGCGGGTCATACCTCCAAATTTTTCGCTCTAGCGCTGGCCCCTTGGATGTTAGTTGGATACTGGATCATTACTAGGAGCCCCAATATCTTGCGAGGTCTACTGGTATTTTCGATTGCAGTAAGCCTTGAATTCAGAGCCGGGCATCCGCAAATCACCTATTACTTTTTATTTGTTCTTCTCTTTGTTTGGCTGTTTGATGTGTGGAATGGACTTAAAACTAAGGAGCAGCAAAAGTGGATTAAACTAACCCTAGTACTACTTGTGGGGGGACTTATTGGAGTCGCTGGTAATGCGGAAAAGTTACTACCCTTGCAAGAATATGCTCAATATAGTATCCGTGGAGGATCTGACATTTCCGAAACAACAGGCTTAGATAAATCCTATGCTTTTGCTTGGTCTCAGGGCATTAAAGAAACTTTGACTCTTCTGCTTCCAAATGCTTTTGGTGGTGCCTCTCCAAACTATTGGGGTCCTAAAACGGTTACCAGTGGCCCTCACTATCTCGGCTTTCTTGCAATTCCATTTATCATCTTTGGCCTTATCAAACGCAGGGATTACACTCCCTTTGCTTTTCTCTCCATTGGCATGCTTGCACTATTCTTTTCTTGGGGGGAAAACTTCTCAACGTTCAATAACCTTGCTTTTAACACCATCCCATTTTTTGACAAATTTAGAGCGCCCGAGACCTGGCTAGTTATAAGCTCATTCAGTGCGTCTATTTTAGTGACCTATGGATTGGAGGCACTGCCTAAATTTAAACCAAATAAATTTAGCTTGACTAAAGTACGGGTTCCTTTGATAGTGATTGCAGGGGTTTTTGGCTTTGCATTTTTAAGCTATAGCAGCTTAGACTATACGAATCCCCAAGAAGTTGACCGATTTGCCAATAAAATTGCTCAACAAAATCAAGTTAGTCCTTCGAATGCGCAAGTTAGAAGTCAAGCTGCCAATTATGTTCAACAACGATTGGTACCTGAACGGGAAGACCTAGCAAGAGCTGATTTTATACGCTTTGGAGTACTCAGTGTTGTACTTTTTGGCCTACTCTATGCCTATTTTAGCGCTAAACTATCCTACACCGTGGTCTTACTACTTTTATTCGGATTGCAAGGCTACGATTTGTTACAGGTTGGATTTCGATTCGTGCCAGAGTCGGGCTTTACTCACCAAAACCCTTACGATTCAGCATTTATGGAACGGCAAGCACGCCCACTTGATCGCTTCATCCAGCAAAATATATATGACGAAAACGGAATCTATGAACACCGGGTCTTACCTCTTCTAGACAACCCATTCAACAACGCAGTACCATCCTATTTTTACCCTACCATTGGAGGGTACAGTGGGGCAAAACTAAGTTTGTTCCAGGATGTTTTTATGTCCAATAATGCCGCTCTATTCGACGGCCCCTTGGGAATCAACCTAGATTTACTGCGATTATTTGGCACCAAATATATAACCTATGGTGGAGGCTTAAATGTACCTGGCATAGTTCCTGTGTACTCTACTGAACAGGGGTCGGTCTATGAAGTAACAAACATACTACCAAAAGCATTTTTTGTGGATTCCGTCCGACTTGTTAACAGCGGCCCAGAAGCATTTGACTATTTAAAAAATCCAGCTAGAATTGATTTCTCATCCACTGCTCTAGTAGAACAAGTAGACTTATGGCAAGACCAAGCTACCCAAAAAATCAACGGATTATCAAATTCTTCACTGGTTGATTCGACCAGTCTCGCAACCGTTACAAGGTACAATGGCGCAGAGCTTGAAGTTAGTATAAGACGCTCATCACCAGGTTTTCTAGTAATCAATGAGATGTATTACCCAGCGGGATGGAAAGCCCTATTGAATGGCGAAGAGATTCAAATTTATAGAACAAACTACTTTTTACGCGGTTTAATCATACCACCTGGTGAACACGAACTCACTCTTGATTTCAAACCCAACTCATTTAGTCAGGGCATACTTATTTCTTGGCTCTCGGTAGCCTTACAATTGCTGCTAGGGCTTTGGTTGGGAATAATGTGGTACCGAAGTAAAGAATTGTAGATGGAAAAAAAGCCTAAGGTCTTAGTTATTAGCTATTACTGGTATCCATTTGCAGGTGTGGGTACCTACCGAGTTTCTAGATTTGTAAAATATCTTCAACGCCTAGGATGGGAAGTGGTAGTTTTAACTGCAAAAAAAGCCTCATCTGGTCACCGTTCAGATCCTGATGATCCATTACTTGCTCGCGTGAAGGTATATAGATCATCCATCATTGAACCGACTCAATTACTTTCGAAAAAGAATTCCGGCAAAACTAGTGTTACACACAACCCTTCTATATTTTACGCTAAAAACAAAGGATTTCTTGCCAAAATAGCTGTTTGGATGCGGTTAAATATCCTCATCCCAGATGCCAAACTAACGTGGAAATGGTTTGCTGTCCCATTAGGAAGAAAGGTGATTAAGCAAGAAGCACCCGATATCATTTTTTCCACCTCACCACCTCCTACAACTCATCGAATAGCGCAACAATTAGCTTCCTGGAGCGCAATCCCTTGGTTAGCAGATTTCAGAGATCCATGGACCAACATATACTACTATGATCAAACTCCTTTAGGAACTTTAGCGGCGAAAAAAAATAAACGATTAGAAGAAAAAGTTATTCGCTCTGCCGATAAGATAACCGTGGTAAATCATGGGTTTTTTGATGAATTACCCGATTCAATAATGGCCAAAATGCAGCGAATAACCAATGGGTATGATCCGGATCACATCCAAGCTCAAGAAAATATTCCTCATAGAAACGAAGGCTTTACGATTCGATATTTTGGAAGTTTAAAAATAAATCAAAGACCAACTGCTTTTTTAGAGGCCCTAAGCCGAATCGAAAATGAAACTCCTGAAATTGCCCATCGAATACGTTTCGAATTCTTCGGGAGTTTGGATTCAAGTGTAGAAGCAGAAATAGAGTCGATTTGTGATAATATCACCTTCAAAAGAAATGAGTTTATTCAGCACTCAGATATGATGACTTTACTACCAAAAAGTGACCTTTTACTATTATCCATTGGAAACTCGAAAAACAGTAATTATGCCTTATCAACTAAAGTATTTGAATACATGATTTCTGGCTCTAAAGTTCTTGGTATTGGCCCTAGCCAAGGCGCCGCTGCGGAAGTAGTTGCCAAAACAGGTATTGGCAAATTTTTCGAAAGAGATGATACAGCAGGCGTTTACGCTTATTTAATCACCTGTTTTGAGGCATTCAATCGCGATGAGTCACCATATATTAATAGAAACGAGTCTATGGAGAAATACAGCTTCAATAAACTCTCTCAGCAATTAGACTCGACTATGAAGGAGCTTATTCGTTAGTTTATGGCTTTTTTGTGAGCCCTTTCGTTAACTAACGCTTCTCTTTTTTTCTTACCAGTATTGGTATAGGGTATGCTACCAACATATTCAAACTGAGTTGGAATTTTATACGAATCGAGCGATTCACGCAAAATATTCACCCACTCCTGTGTGCTCAATTTTATATCATTAGATACAATAAATGCCTGTATTTGTTCACCCAGTAATTCATTGGCCATCGCGCAACAAGCACAATCTTGGACAGTTGGGTGGCTCATGAGGTGTCGCTCAATCTCCTGAGGGAATACTTTTTTACCCCCAATATTGATAACATCATCGTTCCTACCTTTCAATTGAATATGCCCACTGGGTGTTAGAATAGCAAGATCTCCCGTCCTAAACCATCCGTTTACCAAAACCTGCTGACTTCGCTCCTGGTCATTCCAATATCCAGGGGTTTGTATGGATCCACGTACCGTAATTTCACCTAGCTCCCCAACGGATACAGGGCTCATTGATGCATCCACAATTGCAACATCTACATTAGGCGCCGGCTTACCCAAGGTATCCAAATGGGCTGCATCATCATGAAACTCAGTAAAAATATTGGCCGCGACCTCCGTCAATCCATAATGCATACAAATCCGAGTGGATGGAAGCTGTTCCGCCAATTCTCTCTTCTGCTCAGCCGGCATGGGCATACTACCAAATTCAATGTAATTTAACTTCTGAAAATAAGGTATGTAACGATCTTTCATCAATTTTTTTACCACTTGATAACCGGTGGGCACCATACATAAGCCAGTAGCACCATCTGAAATATGATCAAAAAACCGCTGGGGAAACATAAACCCTTCTTCTAAAATAGCTGTCGCCCCCATCATTAAGTTTACCCGTAACCTTCGAAGTCCAAAGGCATGATGTAGTGATAGTGGGATTATTTCTTTATCGTGAGGTGTATTCCCGATGAATTCATTTGAGTTGACAGCCCCAGCAAAGATATTTTCATGGGTAAGTTGTACCCCTTTTTGAGAACCTGTCGTACCTGTGGTAAATAAAATATCTGCAATCTCATTGCCTTGAGGAAAAGGGTTTATTTCTCCTGGTTGATGAGTATCGATATCCTGATCCAACTCTTCAAAGGCGAAACTAGTTTCTAGGGAGCCTGGGAATAATGCTATCGCTGGTTCAATTTGAATAAATAATTCATTTAGTTCTGCTGGTGCCATCCTCGCATCAACAGGTACAGCAATAGCACCTATTCGATGGCAGGCCAAATAAATGGCTGGAAAGCGCAAGGATGTCTGCCCATGAAATAATATTCTATCCCCCCGTTTGACCCCTTTAGCTGTAAAAAAGTAGCCATATGCTTCCACCCAATACGCAAGTTGTGTATAACTTAGCGAATAATCCTTCCAAATTATGGCTGTTTTATTCGGGTTTTCTTCAACTACTTGAAAAAAAGAATGAATAATGGAATTGGGCGTTGACATTCCGCTTAGGATAATTCTTCGATTAGTTCTTTGAAATGAGCTACCGATTCAAGCTTAGCAATTTGTTCAGGGGTAATTTCAATATCGTACTCATCTTCGATAGCGGTTATAATATTAATATGACCTAGAGAGTCCCAACCAGGTAAGTCTTGAGAAGTAGTTTGGTCGTTAATTTGTGTATCTGCTGACAACATGAGTGTTTGTCGAATCAGTTCTTCTATGTTGTTCATTACCATTTTCAAGTTTTAGGAATAATTTTTTGCCCAATTGCTTGGTAGTGATCAGGAATAGATTGGGTTACCGTTGCACCAATTGCAACAAATGCATGATCACCAATACTAAGTTTATTCAAAATAGTTACACCCGGACTAAGCCAAACATGATCCCCAATAGTGGTAGAACCAGCGATAGAAACTGCCCCAGTAATTAGGCAATGCTTCCCTATTTTCACATTATGTGAGATGTGTACTGCTTTCGATATCTTAGTTCCTTCGCCTATAAAGGTATCTTGAATCGCACCTCTATCAATGGTACTGCCTGCCCCTACTTCGACCCGATTGGATAATCGAACCCCGCCAAGATGAGGAAATCGCTCCCAAGCCCCCTGAGAAGTTTTAGCCAATCCGAAGCCTTCAGCACCTAAAACTACACCTGCTTCAATGACTACCTCATCTCCAATTATCACCCCATCATAGAGGAAACAATTACCATGAATATTGGTTCTAGCTCCTATTACGCACTTACCAATAGTGCAATTAGGTCCTATACTAGCCGAGGGATCTATCTCTGCTTCCGGATGTACTACGCAGCTAGAATGTACTCCAAGTTCATTTTGGTCAACAGTGATTGATCGAATCATCCTAGTAAAGGCAAGTTTCGGATCAACCACCTTAATCAGTAACTTTGTGGATTGAACTTTCGAACTCAACACTATGCTCTCATCACACACAATAACAGTTGCTTGAGTTTTTTCAACGATCTCTTGTTTGTTATTTGCACTAGGATGACACCATGTAATGGCTTTTTTACTAGGATCATATTTTTTATCGTCTATAGAAGCCACTAAATCTAAGCGATAATTATCAGCCGAACCCTCTCGGCTGTAGGCACCACGCAGTACCTCTAATAGATTATTAAGGAAAAAAGGCTGATTATTGGCCATAGATTTAAAAACTCAGGTTAGAATAGAAAAGCAACTATAATTTAAGTCTTTTAACTTCAAAAGCCTCAGCAAAAGCCTCGTTGACCTGTACCCCACGAACACGGGCTAAACCCTCTATAAATTCTTTTGTAAAATATGGGCGTTGTTTTTCGAACTGTGAATAATAGGCTTGCATCATCTTCCACTTTAAATCCAAGTGTCGCTGCTCTAGTGGCACAAAAGCCTGAGTGTAAAAGCTTATATGATTCCATGGAAGTTCATATCCCCAAATACTAACCTGCTTAAACGCTCTCAACCCCTCATTATGAACTACTTGATGATCTTGATGCAGATCACTACCAGAGGGAACCAATACTAAATCTGGTTTGATTTGCTGGCGTAACTTAACTAATTCCTCAAGAACTTCTTGTCGGTGATAGGACAACATTCTAACCTGATAATCATAGACAAATAACTGCTCTTTTGGAATGCCTAGAATATCCATAGACGCATGGAATTCATCCCTCAATTGATCTGGATTGGCACCTTCGGGTAAGGATGCTCTAGCGGTTGAAAAAGCGGCAACATAAATCTTCTTACCCTCCTCTAAAAAGCGTGCAATGGTTCCGCCACAACCCAACTCTGCATCGTCGGTATGTGGGGCTAGAATAAGGACTGTTTGAATGCTTTGCATAGGGTTAAGTTAGGTTATTGTACTTTTTTATAAAATATATGCTCAATCTTAGAAAGACTCCGATTCGAACGAATGTGATTTTTTATTACAGCTAGATTGGACAACTGGGTTGTATTTATTAATGTGAAAGAATGACCTATATGGTTGATGAGGAATTGCTGCATTTTGATGTGAAATTTCATTCCCCGAGCTTTAGGAATAACCCCTGTCATCAATCCCTTATATGTCTGATGATCGACTATTTTTAACATAAAAAATCCAACTACCTCATTGCTGAATTCAATAACAGCGGTTAAAATATTTGGGTCATTTATATTATTTGTAATTGATGCACCGTAATATTTCTTACAAGCACTCTCATCAAAAAATATTGGGTTATTAAAACGGGTCCTGTATTCCTCATTTTGACACATGGATTTTAAGTTCAATGCTGAAATAAGTGAATGATCATCCTCTTCAATCAAACGAATACCTTCATACACTTCTTGAGATGGTTCAACCTCTGTCGCAAATTCAATGAAAGACTCTACAAGTGAAAATCCATGCTTTTGAGCCTCAATTATTCCTGAAAAATCGTCACTTGACAGCCTAAGTTCATAGAGCCCCTCTTCCTTACATAACTTAGGATCATCAGTGGAATCTAATCGATACCACTGGATACCATAAAATTCAGTCATCCATGAATCTAGTTTCATATAATCACTTTTTCTTGTAGAGTTTCGCGGGATTACCAAACCATATCTCATTATCAGGAACATCATCGCGAACTTGTGAACAAGCGCCAATCACGCAGTTATTCCCGATTGAAGTATTGGGCATAAGGGTGACATTAGCGCCAATCATACTTCCATGTCCAACACCCTTCACTTGTTTAACATCATTCTTTTCTAAATTGGGTGTATCTGTTAAAACAAATGAATACTTAATCAAACAATTATCGCCTATTACTGCATTTGCTGAAATTGTACATCTGCTACCCATCTTGGTATTATTCCCAATGATAACATTATTTCTTATTTCGCAATATGCTGTGAATGAACAATTTGACCCAATTTTTGCACCTTTCCTTACTATACAGAATGGTCCTAATGTTGTTCCGTCACCTATTTCAACATCATCCTCAACTAAAGCTAAAGGATGTATCGTTACATTATTTCCGATTTTTGCGTTTTCTGAAATCATATTAGAGTTAATTATTAGTAAAAAAAAACTGTACCTCATCAATTATACGTTTTTGGTCGCCTTCAGTTAAACTAAAAAAAATGGGTAAACGAACAAGCTTTTGAGCGTTTTCTACAGTTGTCGGTAAATGATACTTATTCAAATGTTGATGGGCAAAATTACTGCTATGTAATGGCACATAATGAAAAACAACAAGGATATTTTTACTTTTCATATAGCTTATAAAGCTGTCTCTTTGTTCTAGACTGTCTAATAATAGATAGAACATATGGGCATTTGATACAATACTATTAGGTACAACCGGTAGGGTAATTGAATGGGCCTCAGTACCTGAAAGAGAATTATAATATCGTTGATATAGTACATTTCTTTTGGTCTGAATCTCATCCAAATGCTCTAACTGGGCTTTTAAAACGGCTGCATTGATATCCGAAGGAAGAAAACTTGATCCAATGTCTACCCATGAATATTTATCCAACTCTCCCCTATAAAACTTACTTCTATTAGTTCCTTTTTCTCTAATAATCTCTGCTCTAGCTTTCAAAGTAGGATCATTAATGATTAATGCACCACCTTCTCCCATCGAAATATTCTTGGTTTCGTGGAAGGAATAGCAGCCTAAATGACCAATACCCCCTAAATATTTACCTTTATATTCAGCATTGATACCCTGTGCTGCATCTTCTACTACGCTAAGATGATGTCTCTGCGCAATATCCATAATTAAATCCATCTCACAACTAACTCCTGCATAGTGTACTGGCATGATTGCCTTTGTACGTGAGGTGATGGCTTCTTCAATCAACGTCTCATCTATATTTTGTGTATCTGGACGGATATCAACAAATACCGGTTTGGCTCCTCTTAAGACTACAGCATTTGCCGTTGAAACAAATGTATAGGAAGGCATAATAACTTCATCTCCCGGACCAATATCTATTAATAACATAGCCATTTCAATGGCATGTGTCCCACTAGTTGTCAAAAGTACTTTTTCAAAACCGAATTTTTCTTCTAAAAATGATTGACACCAGTGCGTATAAAACCCGTCACCTGAAACCTTATTCCTAAGGTATGCATCTTCTATATACCTTATTTCTGGCCCAAACAAATTTTGCCTGTTAAATGGTATTCGTTCTAACATTTGTTGTTAAAAAGATCTAATAACTGCTTTTTTAATGTTTCTTTTGAGAAAACTTCTGCCATTATACGACTGTTAGATGTGGATTCATCCTTTGAAATTGGCCGTAACACAATTTCTTCTGTTGAACCAATAATTATTCCTAATTTTCTAAAATATACGGAATGATTTGCCTCGGGATGCAAGTAAACAGTCGCTCCATTTGCTAATAAATAGGTGATATTTCCCATACCTTGTTGCCGTATTTGTGGAAAAATAGCCATATTAATTTCCGATAGATAACTACGGTAAGTACTTAAGGAAAGAAGGTTTAATATAGGAACAAATCTCTCGCTAAATAAATTAATACCCTCTCTTTTGATTTCCTCTATGCTCTCATTTTTACCATACGATAATGGCATATAAAGTGAGTAATCATCCTTTTTAGATAAAAGCTGATTGAGTTTATTTAATAATTTTAAATGCTCATTAGATGGATCAGCCGAATGACCAATCATTATTTTTAAAGATGTTGGCTGAATAAAATCAACTGGGTCTGTTTCATGAGTTTCTGTAAAATCAAGCACATTACTTGGATATTTAAACGACCAAATAGGTGTAGGTTCTATATCAAAAAATGTTCTGATATCATCATACTCCCCTGGTATTCCAACTGCTAAATAACCAACACTCCGTACCGTCTTCGTTTGAATAAGAAGCAAGAGCCTAGTTTTTAGACTAAGAATAGTACTTTTAAATTTATGTAATTCCGCACCCCAGTAAAACCAAACACCTTTTTCCCGAAATAATGATGGTCTAAGAAGGATTAAAAACATAGTAAATATCTCATTTAGGCCATGAAGAATTATTTTATCAGCCCGGCTTAGTTCCTTAAATAGCCGCCTTAACAAAAGAGGCTGTAGGAGCATGCTAACTAGAGAGTACGGTTGAAGTATTATACTCTGATTCCTAGATAACAATTGTACATCTTTTTTTTTCCAAACAAAATAACGATGCCTATTCTCCACATCTACTATACTAACAAACTCAATGAAGTCCCTGATAAGTAGACTTTCAGTGCCAATATGTACAATATGCTTTTTAGTCATTTGATTGTTTGTATACCTGCTTCTAGCGTGAGTAAGGTAAAAAATAATTATGTGTATATTTCACTCAACATTACTTCGACCAAGGCATATACTATTTGGGTATTATAATTAAACAGAGTATTCGGAACGCAACCTTAACTTACTTAGGTATCGGGTTAGGTCTATTATCCACTATCTTTTTATTTCCTCATATTTTGGGAGTTGAAAAATATGGACTAACCAGAAGCTTAATCGCTATTACAACCATTAGTAGCCAGATAATCACACTTGGCATCCCGAATACTATACTAAAATTTGTACCAACATTAGAAAAAGATCAGGGAGGTAGAAGTAAATTTTTCAGAAGAGTCATCAGCCCTTCCTTTTTTATCCTCACCATTTATGTGACTTCTTATTTCTTCTTTGAATCCCATTGGCTTAGTCTATATGCCGACTCACCCCTTCTCGAAGTTTACCTATGGCTGGTAATACCTATGGTTTTCGCAAGTACCACTTTCTCACTTTTTTCCGCTTTTATAAAAGCTTCACTAGATACCGTTTTTGTCACTTTTTTACAGGATGTACTATTAAGAATACTTATTCTGATTTTTTTAGTTCTTTACTTTTTTGATATACTCAGTTTTCCGCATTTTATGTTAGGTTTTGTAGGTGCCTATTTGATAAATATGCTCATTTTATTGGCATACAGCTTAAGCCAAAAATATTATCTACCTTCTACAAGTAAGGCAGATAGCCCTTTTGACTTAAAAGAAACATTTACTTACAGTTTCTTCGCTTTTTTTAGTGGCTTCACCATGATTTTAGTGAGCAATATTGATTTAATAATGGTTGATATGTTCGAAGGACTTGAAAACGCTGGTATCTATGCCTTAGCTATGTATATGGGTACTGTTATCACCGTTCCGAGAAAAAGTTTGGCTAAAATTATCCACCCTATTCTAACAAAGTCATTTAATGAAAATAACCTTGCCGAAGTTAAACGGCTTTATACACAATCTTCCATAAATCAATTACTCTTCTCTTTAATTATTTACGTTGGTATTTTAACAAACCTAGATGACTTATATCGTATATTACCAAACGAATTTTCAGAAGGTAAACCCATTATTGCTGTACTGGGTCTTGCTTATCTGTTTGATTTAGCAACTGGCTCAAATGGACAAATTATCATAACCTCTAAATACTTTAGGTTTGATTTTATCTCTTCATTAATACTCATGATTGCGGCTGTACTACTCAACTACTTTTTGATACCAAGATATGGCTTAATGGGTGCGGCAATTGCAACTGCCACGTCTGTTGGACTATATAACCTCATCAAAACCATATTCCTCTGGGTAGTTCTCCGCATTCAACCTTTCAAATGGCATACGCTATCTATTGCAGTACTTGGTATTATTTGTTATTTCTTAGGTGAATACATTAACATCGGCATCCACCCAATCTTCTCAATTATCATAAGGTCCATTATACTGGGAACAAGCTACTTAGGGCTTGCCTACACGTTTCGTTTGTCGAACGAATTTAACTCAACTATTAAAGATTTAGTAGCTAAATTAACTCGGAAAAAATAAATGCTTATAAAGCAGTTTTAAAAAATACCTGTTATTTTCAGATCTCTTTAAGAGATATCTTCAGGATACAACAAAATCATACTCTATGGCTAAGCCTTCATTCAGCACCCCACTTGGAATGGTAGATATTCTACCAGAAGAAACTCCATCGTGGCGAGCATTGGAACAAATTATTCACGAAGAAGCAGCCAAGTTTAATTTTCAGGAAATTCGAACACCTATTTTAGAACCCACCGAGCTCATCAGGCGAGGTGTCGGACAACTTACCGATATTGTTACTAAAGAAATCTTTGCCTTTAAAAAAGGTGATACACACTACGTACTTCGACCAGAATTAACCGCACCTGTAGTTCGCTCTTACGTACAACATCATCTAGACCAGCGCGGTGGTATCCAAAAACTTTATTACATAGGTCCAATGTTTCGTGCCGAACGTCCCCAAAAAGGCCGGCAACGTCAATTTCATCAATTTGGCTTGGAGGTTATTGGTAGTGCTGATCCTGTTGCAGATATAGAAACTATTGCTTTCATGATGCGCGTTTACCAACGTATCGGGATTAAAAATTTTACCCTTAAGCTTAATTCGGTGGGAGATCCTGAAAGTCGCGAACGCTATAAACAAGTACTTAGAGACTATCTGGAGCCTAAACGATCTCAATTAAGTGAGCTATCACAGCAAAGGTTAGATAAAAATCCTATGCGGATTCTAGATTCCAAAGAACCTGAAGACCAAAAATTCATAGCCAAAGCCCCTACAATACAAGACTACTTGAATGAAGATTCCTCCATTCATTTTGAACAGGTAAAATGTGGCTTAGAATCGCTCGATATAGCCTTTGAGATAGATCCTCATTTGGTGCGCGGTATGGACTATTATACGCGTACTGCATTCGAACTTAGCAGCCCAATTTTAGGATCACAAGATGCCTTAGCCGGTGGTGGCCGTTACGATTTATTAGTAGAAGAAATTGGGGGTAAACCCACACCTGCGGTTGGTTTTGCGGCAGGTATGGAGCGATTACTTATTGCTTGTGAAAAATTAAATGTATCCTTGGCAAAGAAATCAGCACTCGATATATATATTGTTAGTTTAGGAGAAGATGCACGTAATTGGGCATTAAGCATTCTACCGGAATTACGGACCCATAGTTTATCAGCTAGTATGGACTACACAGGAAAGTCCATGAGAGCTCAAATGAAGGAGGCAAACCGGGAACTTAGCCGTTTTACACTCATTGTTGGAGAAAATGAGCTTAGCACTGGAACATTCATTCTGCGTAACATGACCGAGAGTAATGAAGTAGCTATTAGTGCCAGTGAAATTGTTAGTAATGTTTTAGCCTACAAAAAAAGCTAAATTAACCGTTAATCATTATAGCTAGTTAATTTGTACACCTAATGAGCCACCCTGTTAGCCTTTCTGTTCTAACCACTCCCTTAGTTCTTTGATATCATTGGGGTATCCAAGAATTGATAACACATCGCCCTCTTGCATCTTAGTTCTACCTTTGGGTATGATAATCTCTTTATTCCGCTCAATAATAGTCACAAGGCATTCACCGGGTAACTCCATTTCCATAATTTCCTTATCTATCCAAAGACTTGATTGGTTGTTTTGCCCTAATCGTACGTGAATGAGTCGTTCATCACTTAAAAGAACCTCTTTAAGAGATCGTTCATTCTTAGCCGAGATCCAACGATCTAAAAATTCTTCTGCTTCGATTAATTCAGCCATATGACCTATTATTCTCATATGCAGCAGAGGTTGTTCTTCTGGGGTTACTAGAAAAATAAGAGCATGAATTTTTTCGTCTTTGAATGCGGGCATAGTTAAGCCGCCTTGGCATTGAATCGCAACCATTTCAGGCATTCGGAGGCCTTCAAGTTGGACATACTTAAAATAAACCCCCTGTTTTAATCTTGTAGCTTGTATCGCCATATCCGTGAGTGCCGAAGCCCAACCCGTCTCTAAATTATTCTCTTTTTGGAGTCGATGCTCTAAACTAAGCACCGCTTTCTTCGATAATGCTTCTAAATTTCGATCCTTAGACTTAGCTCTTATAATTTCAGAGCGAGCAATAACCTCTTGATAACTCATTGAGCTATCCATATTCTTTTCATTAATTATCGTCATTAACTCATGCTCGAGTGCTTCATAGCGCATTTGACCTAATCGGGCATGAACGTGATATATGGCTCCTTGTCTCTTAACTTTACCTTGAGCGTAGTAAAAATACCAAGCTATACAGATTATAATTAACGTTCCAGTCAAACCAACAGCCAAGAATCCCATTTGTGCAATAAGCAATAAAGATATCACCATACCAAGTACTTGTACCCATGGATACATCGGGGAACTAAATCCTGGTTTATAGGCCTCTATTTTACTCTCTCGCATCACTACTACAGCTAGATTAAGTAGAAAAAATAGAAGCAATTGGAAAGCACTTGCCAACTTAGCTACTGCTTCCACATCGAATAGCAGAAGAACCAATATCATTATAAATGTAGTACTAATAACAGAAATATGCGGTGTTTCAAAACGACCAATCTTACCAAAAAAGGTTGGCATAAGGCCATCTCTACTCATTGCCAAAGGATATCTAGAGGCAGACATTATACCAGCATTACCGGTTGATGCAAACGCAGCTATGGCTGCCACAACTATTAATAGAATACCAATTGATTCAGGTATCCAAGTTATGACTACTTGCCCCGCATCGGTTACCGGTGTCAAACTTGAAAATAAAGTCGATGCAGGCAAGACTTTAACCATTATAAAAACACCCAATACATAGACTAAGCTCGCCGTCATTAACGATAAGGTCATTCCTAAAGGAATTGCTTTATCCGGATTCTGTACCTCTTCAGAAATACTCGCAACTTTTGTTAATCCAGCATAAGAAACAAATACTAAGCCTACAGTTGAAGCAAAACCACCAAATCCATTGGTGATAAAATTACCCTTTTGCATTTCTGGTAGTAAAGAATTGCCAGACAAATATTCAACCCCTTCTAATAGGAAATAACCCATAATTAAAACCAAGGCCGACACTAGGAGACGTTGCAGAAAGGCCGTTTCTTTAGCTCCAAACACATTTAACAGCCCAAAAATAACAGTCAAAACAAGTGCCAGAGGTAACATGGGAACATCAATATATAAACTTAAGTAGGCACCCATACCAATTAGCGCAAAAGAACTCTTGAAGATAAGAGCAATCCATGAGCCTAAGCCACCAATTGTACCCACTAATGGACCCAAACTACGGTCTAAAAAATAATAAGCACCGCCTGCTCTTGGCATAGCGGTCGAGAGTTCTGCCACCGTAAGCATTGAAGGCAATATTAAGATACCAGCAACTAGATAACTCAAATAAACACTATTTCCTGTTTCCGTTGCTGCTATACCTGGTAGTAGAAAGAATCCAGAGCTAAACATAGCACCCGTACTAACAGCATACACATCGAATAAAGTCAATTTTTTTGATAGACGCTCTTTCTTAGCCATAGTGTATTATTTTATTTTTATGACAACTCTTAACTGGAAAAATTCTATAACAGACAATAATATTGGCATCAATCAATATAGTCATCCTGCAGTTTTGTTAATGTAGAATAAAAAATAAATCAACAACTAGATTCCATTAATAATTTATTTATTAATACTACAGTACTTAGTTACGTATCGTTCTTTTCAACTATTTGCAGATGTGTAGGCAAAGTGATTCCATAATAACGCCACATATGTTGTCCTAGCAATCTTTTACAAAACACACTTTTTGTAAACAATTACTCAGTATGATAATAAGGCTTAGTCTATATTATTGCCTTTATATGTGTATATTTCATTAGTAGAATTGAAGATATATTGCTTTAAAATTAATGTGTCAATATTGATACTAGATTTAAAAAATTATCCTTTTACAATTTGCTCTGTATTCAATCTGCTCAAAATAACTTTTTCAATATTTAGCATATTATATGCCACTAACTGTCTCACCATCTAGTCTAGTTGATCATTCAACTCCTTGCTATTATTATGATATAGCCTTGTTAGATGCAACATTGAAAGAGGTGCGTAAACATGGGCTTGACAAAGGATATCATGTGCATTTTGCTTTGAAAGCTAATCATGAGCCTTACTTGCTAAAAAAAATACGACAAGCAGGTTTAGGTGCAGACTGTGTTAGTGGTGGGGAGGTACAACAGGCTCTCGATAATGATTTCAAGCCCGACCAAATTGCATTTGCAGGCGTAGGTAAATCAGATCAAGAAATCAACTTAGGCTTAGAGAGTAGTATTTTTTGCTTTAACGTTGAATCTCTTCAGGAATTATCTGTGATTAATGAGATAGCGAAAAAGAAACAAACTAAAGCTCCCGTTGCGCTTCGATTAAATCCAAATATTCCTGTTAAAACTCATAAGTATATAGCTACTGGATTAAATGAAAATAAATTTGGCATAAATGACGAAGAATTAATCCTGGTATTGGAGGCATTACCCAATCTATCATGTATCGAATTTTTAGGAATCCATTTTCATATTGGCTCACAAATCAATCACCTTGAACCGTTTATTGAATTAGCTCAAAAGACAAACAAATATGTAGAGCAAATAGAAGCTGCAGGATTCACCATAAAGGTATTAAATATGGGCGGCGGGTACGGGATAAACTACATCGAACCAGATGCCGAACCAATTCCGAATTTTAAAGCTTTTTTTAATGTATTTGATACCCATCTAAATCGGCGTAGTGATCAAGAAATCCATTTTGAATTGGGCCGGTCTATCATTGCTCAATCGGGTAGCCTAATTTCGAGAGTATTGTTTATAAAAGAACGAAGTAAAAAAACTTTCGCGATCATAGATGCCGGCATGACCGAACTCATAAGACCTGCATTATATCAAGCGACTCACCAAATAGAACGAATAGATTCCCATGAAAATACCAGCAACACCTACCAAAATTATGATGTTGTAGGCCCTATTTGTGAAAGTTCTGACTCATTTGCCCAGAATTATCTATTACCTGTATTGCAACGTGGCGACTTACTAGCTATAAGAAGTGCTGGAGCTTATGGACAAGTGATGAAAAGCAATTACAATTTACGACCAGATTTTCCAGTGATCTACTCCGATAAAATTAGCGATCAACCCTAGAATTTGTATTCCATCACCGTGCAAACCAATACATTTATATGAAAGACATACACGTATTAAGTTTTGAAGGACAAAGTATCACGGATGTTTCCAATCTGGTTAATGCAGTTAACTACATTAAAGAATACGATCGAGCTATCATCGTCATCACCGCATTCCAAAAAACTCGTAACAAGCTATTAGCTATTACTGACACTGCTATTTCAGGTAATTTAGATGCGGCTCATGCCCTATGTGATGAAATATACGATCTGTATTATGATCTCATTCAACAAGCCCTAGAGAGCAATCCAAATCCAAAAAATACCCTTATACTAGAAACCACAGACAAAAAATTGGAAGAATACACCTTCCGGCTAAAAAAACTTCTGGGCTATGCCGATAAAATGCTCGCTTATCAAGACAGATGGGTGGATTCTATCCTTCCTATTGGTGATCAAATGGCCGCCTTTGTACTAAGTCAAACGGCTCTTTCATGGGGAATACTCACACAATATGTTGAGGCTACTAAGCTCATAAAAACCGATAATGAATATGGCCAAGCAAACCCCAATACAATGAGCATTTACCAACATTGTGGATCTCTTGAAACCCTCATAGAAAATGGCTTTACTCCAATTATGGGAGGTGGATACGGTGTTAGTCAGGAAAAATCGATGTCACAGCTAGGCCCGGATGGCTTAGATATTACAGCACGGCTGATAGCGGGTGCACTTGAAGCAAAATCCATTGAATTTACCAACTAAAGTTTATGCTGCAATGTGCTAATATTAGCCTCTCACTAGGTGATCGGGCCTTGCTCGATGATATATCAGTCATTATAAATCCAGGAGACCGTATTGGATTAGTGGGCCCTAATGGAGCCGGAAAATCTACCTTACTCAAGGTAATTATGGGGCTTCAAGAAGTTGATAAAGGTTTGGTGAGTATGGTTAAAACCGAAAGCTTGGGTTACCTGCCACAAGATGGGGTAAAACCTAATTTCTCCCTCAACGTTATAGAAGAAGTGGAGAGTGTTTTTCAAGGCATATACGATTTAGAGAAGGAAGTTCAAAAAATGCAACTCACATTAGGAGAGCTGGACCCTAACTCCCCTTCGTACGAAAGCTATCTTGATCAACTTGGTTCTCTTCAAACCGAATTAGAACAATCTGGCATTTATAGCATCCGCTCAAAAGTGAAAAAGGTGTTAACAGGTCTTGGTTTTAGCTCAGTGGATTTTAGTCGAACTACGAGTGAATTCAGTGGTGGTTGGCTCATGCGAATGGCCCTAGCTAAGCTATTGTTGCAAGATCCAACTTACCTATTACTGGATGAACCTACCAATCACTTAGATATTGAGTCGCTACAATGGTTAGAGCAATTTTTGGTTCAGTATAATGGAGCAGTTATTGTAGTTTCTCACGATCAATACTTCTTAGATAGTCTAACCAATCGAACACTTGCAATACGGCAAGGAAAACTGCAGGATTATGCTGGTAATTACAGCTTTTATGAGCGTAAATGGGCCGAAGAGAGAGAATTACTTATAAATGCGCAACGTAACCAAGAGAAACAAATCAAGGATACTCAAGAGTTCATAGACCGTTTTCGATATAAAGCTAGTAAAGCTCGACAGGTACAGAGCCGAGTAAAACAACTTGAAAAATTAGATCAAATAGAGGTGGAATCTGAACTCGATACGGTATCTTTTCGCTTTCCTACACCTGAGCGAACAGGACAAGTCGTCGTTCAATTAGACCAAGTCGTAAAACGATACGGAGAACATACTGTATTCGATGGCATAGATTTAGAAATAGAACGAGAAGATAAAATTGCAGTTGTAGGTCCTAATGGGGCAGGTAAATCTACTCTTATCCGGATTATGAGCGGACTTGAACCCATTCAAAATGGAACTCAAAAGCTAGGCCATAAAGTACAAAATGCGTATTTTGCGCAGCATCAAGCAGATGAACTCGATGATACTGAAGACCCTCTTGGTATTATGATGGGAGCTGGATCTGGCGAAAAAGAGAGCCGTTTGCGATCAATATTAGGTAGTTTTTTATTTACTGGCGACGATGTATTCAAGAAAGTTAAGGCCCTCTCTGGCGGTGAAAAATCACGTCTTGCTTTAGCAAAAATGCTCCTATCTCCTGCAAATTTTCTCATTTTTGACGAGCCTACGAATCATTTGGACATGAGCAGTAAAACGGTACTACAACAAGCCCTACAGCAATATGAAGGCACCTGCATGATTGTTTCTCATGATAGAGCATTTCTAGACCCCATTGTAAACAAAGTCTTGGAGATTCAACCCGGTACCGTTCGTCTTTTCCTGGGTAATGTCAGCTATTATTTGGATAAAAAGAAAGAGGAAGCCGAATTAGCACAAATACCTCAAAAAAGTAGAGATACCTTCAAAAAAGTCGCCGCCATGGAGTCGGATGCTTTCTCAAAAAAAGAAAAAAAACGCCTAGAAGCAGAACGTCGAAATGCTCTTAGCAAGCAAATGGGGCCTCTAAAGAAAAAGATTGTTCAAGTAGAGACCGCTATTGAGGGTTGCGAAACCAGATTACGTACTATTGAGGATACTATGGCCGAAGGCGATTTTTATGAGGATCCGGTTCAAGTAAAAGAAACCAGCATAAAATACAAAAAGATTAAGCAAGAATTGACCGAGCTTATGTTTCAGTGGGAAGAATTTCAACAAAGTGTTGAACAAATCGAAGCCGAGTTTGAGCAAGACGCTTAACTGTGAGTCCTTACATAATCGTATTTAGATAAGAAGTAATGTATTAGGTAGCAAATATTTGGCTTTTATCGGCAAAAGCCTTGAACTCTAGTGCATTTCCGCTAGGATCCAAAAAGAACATGGTCGCCTGCTCACCTGCCTCTCCTTTAAAACGGATATAAGGCTCAATAATAAAACTGACATCGGCAATTTTCACACGTTCGGCCAAAGCTTCCCACTCTTCCATGCTCAAAATTACTCCAAAGTGGCGAACGGGGACTCCATGTCCATCTACGGCATTTTTGGAAGATTCTTTTGCCTCATCTGGACTTAAATGAGCTACCACCTGATGACCCCACATATTGAAATCTATCCAGTGATCAGAGCTTCTTCCTGTGCTACAACCCAATATTTGAGTATAAAATTGATACGTTTCTGTTAAATCTTTGACTGGAAAAGCAAGGTGAAAAGGAGCAAAATCGTTGTTTTCTTCCATGGTGATTTAATTTAGAGATTCGTGATAAATTTTCAGTTACGAAGCTACAAAAAAATTCACATAAATTGTTTGGCCGCCTGCACCGCTAATTGATCCACTCGCTCATTATCTGGAATACCCGAATGTCCCTTCACTTTGATCCACTCCACCTGATGAGCCCCGATCACCTTCAATAAATCCAACCATAAATCCTGATTTTCCACTGGCTTTTTATCTGCCTTCTTCCACCCTTTTGACTGCCATGACTCTATCCAGCCCTTTGTCATCGCATTAATAATTAACGCACTATCGCTATGAATCTTAAGTAAACATGGCTTTTTTATGGCTCTTATTGCTTCGATCACCGCCATCATTTCCATTCGATTATTAGTAGTGAATGCTTCTCCACCTGAGAGCTCCTTTTCTTTCCCATTATGTCGCAACAAAGCTCCCCAACCTCCTGGTCCAGGATTGCCGCTGCACGCACCGTCGGTGTAAATAATGACTTCTGAGATACTCATAGTATTGTTAATTAAGCTCCACTTGTTCAAAAATGGGAAGCAATCGTTGATTTGCAGTAAGAGTTCGGTCAAGTACTCGATCCTGCCAACTTCCATGGGTTGGATCGTTATCCCTGTTGTCGTTTGCATCAAACAGTATTCCTCTGCTAGAATTGATTAGGGGTAGTCCAGAGTGGGTTGCTAATAATGTTGCCAATGCTTCGATATCTCCCCCTTGTGCACCAAACCCAGGAATTAATAAGGCAGCCTTTGAATGTAGAGCTAAGACCTGCTGTGCTACTTGGCTTTGAGTGGCACCGATGACCATGCCCAGATGAGTCTCGGAATACTTCTGGGTATTGGCTAGTTGATGCGCTATATGAGCTGAAAGACTCTCAAAATTACCACTCCTCGCCATTAGAAAATCCTGTGCACCGGCATTGGACGTCAGTGCCAGTGCATAAACCGCTTTACTACTATCGCCATTGAAAGCCTTTAAGGTTTCCATACCCATTAATGGATTTAGAGTGATAGCATCAACCTTAAATTGATCAAAAAATGCTTGCTTGTAGTACTCTGCAGTGGTGCTTATATCCCCTCTTTTAGCATCGGCTATAATTATATGACGATTGGGAATAGCAGAAACAACACGGTTAAATGCATCCAGACCATGAGGCCCTAAAGCTTCAAAAAAGGCTAAATTAGGTTTAAAGGCTGCACAATGTTTCTCGGTAGCCTGAATGACCTGCTGGCAAAAATATACTACCTGTTCAACCGGATCTTCAGAAAAAGTAATAACTTGCTCAGGCAATCGAGCACTATTTGGATCAAGTCCTACACACAATACCGATGAAGATTCGAGTATTGAGTTAGTTAATTTGGTTAAAAATTTCATCTGCCAAATATCTCTTTTTACGGTATTAATTGCGAATCAAAAATAGCGTTCCAAGTACGTATACAACCTAACCAAGTAAAAAAGTATTCGCCCATTCATAGGTTATCCATGCACTAAAATAGGCTAAAACAGTCATGTAACCGAACATAATCAGAGGCCATTTCCAACTATTTGTTTCTCGCTTTACGATGGCCAAAGTACTCATACATTGCATGGCTATGGCAAAAAATATCATCAAGGAAAGAGCCGTTGCCAAAGTGTACTTAGGAAGCCCAGTTTCGGGATCTATTTCACCTCTTAGACGCTCTATCAATCCCAGCTGTTCCTCTGTTTCTTCTATGCTATAAATCGTGTTTAGCGTTCCCACCATTACTTCACGAGCAGCAAAAGAAGTCAATAAACCAATACCAATTTTCCAATCAAATCCGAGCGGCTCAATTGCTGGCTCAATCCATTGCCCAAAGGTTCCTGCATAGCTTTGATTCAACTGTAAGGTCGATAGCATCTGCTCACTTATTTGCCGATTTGCGTCCATATCAGCTAAATCATTTGCCGTAGGTTCATAGGTTGGGAATGAAGCTAAAACCCATAAAATAATAGAAATAGCTACGATAATTTTTCCCGCCTCTGTAACAAAAATCTTACCCCGTTCTAATGATTGGATGACAACTGAGCTAATATTCGGCCACTTATACGATGGCAATTCCATTAAAAAGGGGGTGGGTTTCCCAGTAGGAAAAATACGCTTCATCACCGCTGCGGATCCAACTGCCATCACAATACCAAATAGATATAACCCAAAAAATACCAAACCTTGTAAAGTTAGAAAGCCAATAATCCGTTTGTCAGGGACAAAGGCAGAAATCATTACCGCATAGACCGGTAAACGAGCTGAACAGGCCATAAAAGGTAAAATCATAATCGTGATCAGCCGATCTCGCCAGTTCTCTATGGTTCTTGTTGCCATTATTCCAGGAATAGCACAAGCAAAACCGGACATCAAGGGGACAACCGATCGACCGTGTAAGCCGACCTTTGTCATAAACCCATCCATCACAAACGCAGCCCTTGCCATGTATCCCGATCCTTCTAAGAAGTAAATAAACAAAAATAGGAAAATAATTTGCGGTAAAAATATAACCACTCCCCCAAAACCCGCAATAATACCATCGACCAGTAGGCTGTTTAACAATCCTGCAGGCAGTGAACTACCCACAAAGGCACCAAACTCAATAAATAGCATATCAATCATATCCATAAAGGGAGTAGCCCAGCTAAAGATAGACTGAAACATAACCAATAGGACCAGTACAAAGATGACGGGTCCTGCTACTCTGTGGGTGAGTACATTATCCAATCGATCGGTCCAAGTCTGCTCGTCCCTCTGCTCCTTAGTTACACTTCCTTCTGAACTATCGCCAATAAAACTATACCGTTGCACTACCTCAACAGCCGTTGGATTTTCACCCTGAGCTTCCAGAGTGTTTTGTAGTTCCTCGATTAGTTTCTTGGCTTTTTCTTCCTCAGAATACTGATAAAAACTATCTTCAAGACTACCTTCTGCAAGAAGTCGCAAGGCTTCTATAGGGCGAGCGCGCTCCGGCAATTGAGTATGCTCAGATAGCCATTCCCTATCCAATCGGTCAACGGCTTGTCTGAGTAGCTTTGAAGGATTCCATTTAAAAGGTTTAGGAGTAGCCACCCCCTGTTCAAAAAGTGCTTGCTTAATCTGTACATCGCACTTTTTAGATCGGGCATTTATCGAAATTACTGGTACGCCCCATACGTTGGACAGCTGTTGAGATTGAATCCGAATACCTCGTTCATCAGCAATATCACTCATGGTCAAGACCATAAGCATTGGAATCTGCAAATCCATGACCTGAGAGGCCAAAAATAAATTACGCTCCAAATTACTTGCATCGACCACCATCAATAGCAGGTCTGGCTTTTCTTCGTGGTCATAACTCCCTATCAGAGTTTCATAGGTTATTCGTTCATCCGCTTTTTTGTGGTTTAGGCTATAGGCACCGGGTAGATCAATAATTTTATGCAATACACCATTGATAATGGTGGTTCCCATTTTACGCTCAACGGTGATACCCGGATAGTTTGCTATTTTCTGTCGTAATCCAGTAAGAGCGTTAAAAATAGTAGACTTACCTGTATTTGGATTCCCAACAAGAGCGATGGTACTAGGCTGTCGCAATATTTCTTTTTGAGCATTAATGGTCTGATTACTCATATAGGACTCACTTCAACCGCATCGGTTTCTTTTTTTCGTAAGCTTAGCAAATATCCGCGAATTTTTATCTCCATTGGATATCCCATTGGAGCTCTTCGTATGACTTCACAAATACTACCTGGAGTTAAACCCATCTCCATAATTCTGACAAGTTTATCCCCTTGGATCTGCTTAACTTTATATTTTTTATGAACATGTGCATCAGAAAGAAACATAAACTAAGTCTCTATAGGTTAGAGGATTTTTTTTTGGAGACCGGTTCAACTAAAATATTCATTGCCAAAGGGTGCGTAATCGCTAGCCGGCATTCACCGACCTGCAGTATGATGTTTTTCTGATTAGAAACAACGGTTCCTGTTGCGCCCTCTACACAACCAAGCTCTTGCAACCTGCATGTGTCTTCACTCGTGCAGTTTAGACAACTAACACGAACTTGTTCGCCTATTTTGGTAGTGGTGAGTGGTACGATCATCCTTATTTAAATATAGTCTAAATAAGATAAATATTTGTTGGCTTATTTTTATTGAAAAATTCTACTATTTAAAAAGAATGCCGCTTGGTTTATGAGACCATAAGGACCAACGATTTATAGCACGGATTCTGGATGAACTTCTTCAAAGCCATGGGGTGGTCTATATAAACGCGTTTTTTCAAAATACAAGGCTTCTTTGGAATGCACTCGCTTACCGTTTATGGAAAAAAATCTAAATGCGTCCGGTAATAAAGACTGTAAAGGATAGAAAAAATCGATGTAAGGATTACGTTTACTATATAAATCTATATCGTAGCCATCTATTGCTGCGCGTTTAACTAAAATAACCTCATCTTTCATTAGCAAACGATGAATTACAGAAGCTTCTACTTCGTATCCCCAAGCTTGTTCGAGATTCTTGTTACCCGTAGCTGGAATATCCTTTGTAAAGGAAGTATCCAAACCATTAGCTGGGGTGGTAATTCTGTCTTTAGATTTCCGAACTAATCGAAGATAGGCATCCATCGGAGCATTTTGCATCCAATCACCTATTCCTTCCTCATTTGACCATTCAAGCTTTAAAGGTAAGGTATAAAGTTTTTCAATAATGGTAACTACGGAAGGATAGGCATCTAGTAAATTGATTCCGTAGCGATTGTTTGCAAGATCACTTCCCATAAAAAACAACCAAGAATAGGTAGGATCAGGTTTGGTAAATAATGAAAGTACATCGCTATCAACCTTAGAAGAGTCTGAACTTGAACTGGTAAGTTCTTCCATGCGCTGATCATGGAAGAACACCAGTTTAAGTAATTGATTTGAGGACATTATTTTCCTAGTAAAATCGGTTGGAAAATAATCGTTAAATCATCGTTGCTATAACCAATGCCACAACAGACATAAGTTTTAATAAGATATTGAGTGATGGTCCAGAAGTATCCTTGAATGGATCACCAACTGTATCACCTACTACCGCGGCTTTGTGTGGCTCACTACCTTTTTTATATTCAATACCGTCAACAGTCACCCCTTCTTCAATCATCTTTTTGGCGTTGTCCCAAGCTCCACCTGCATTAGATTGAAAAAGAGCCATTAGAACCCCTGCAGATGTAACACCAGCTAATAGACCGCCTAGCATTTGAGCACCTAAGGTAGGTTCATCACTAATAAAACCAGGAACAAAACCAAATAATACCGGTACGATAACCGCTAACAGACCAGGGAATACCATTTCACGAATAGATGCCGCGGTAGATATCTCCACACACTTTTCATACTCAGCTTTACCATCTGCTGCTTCAAAAGTAGCTTGATCTTCTTTTGACCAATCAGCAAACTCTTTACCGTCATTACTGTTCATCACGTCAAGTGCTGCGCGCAACTCTGGAATGTCTTTAAACTGACGACGTACTTCTTCAATCATACTCATCGCAGCACGACCCACTGCGTTCATAGACAGAGCAGAGAATAAGAACGGTAACATTGCTCCTACAAATAAAGCTGCCATCACATACGGGTTAGTAACGTTGATGATTACTTCGTCTGGGTTAACCGCTTCGTAAGCAGTTATAAATGCAGCGAATAAAGCCAAGGCCGTTAAGGCAGCAGAACCAATCGCAAAACCTTTACCAATAGCTGCTGTTGTGTTCCCTACCGCATCCAATTTATCGGTACGCTCTCTAACTTCTGGTTCTAGTTCCGCCATTTCAGCGATACCACCAGCATTATCTGAAATAGGACCGTAGGCATCAACAGCTAATTGGATGCCTGTATTTGCTAGCATACCAACTGCTGCAATGGCTATACCATACAATCCGGCAAAGCTATAAGCACCAATAATGGCAACAGCTATAATCAAAATTGGTATAGCTGTAGATATCATTCCTACACCTAAACCTGCTATAATGTTAGTAGCAGATCCAGTTACGGATTGCTTAACAATGGAAAGAACAGGTTTTGTTCCTGTACCCGTATAATGCTCGGTCACAAAACCAATGGCTAAGCCAGAAAGCAATCCAAAAATAGTCGCAATGAAAACACCTGTGCTGGTGTATTCAATTCCAGTAAATGTCCAACTCTCTGGAAGCATCCAATTAATGATAAAATAGGAAGCAATTAACATTACTACACCAGAGAATATTTCTCCGAAATTAAGAGCTTTTTGAGGGTCTCCACCTTCTTTCACTCGAACCAAAAAAGTACCTGCAATGGAGGTAAGGATTCCAGTACCTGCTAATACTAATGGAAGCAACACTGCCGAGAGCCCCTCAAAATTGTCCGACCACGTTGGAATTGTCATAAATGCCGCACCTAATACCATGGTACCAATGATGGAACCAACGTAAGACTCAAATAAATCGGCACCCATACCGGCAACATCACCCACATTATCACCCACATTATCAGCAATAGTAGCTGGATTTAGGGGATGATCTTCTGGAATGCCTGCCTCTACTTTACCAACCAAATCAGCCCCGACATCCGCTGCCTTGGTGTAAATTCCGCCACCCACTCTTGCAAACAAAGCAATGGATGAGGCACCAAATGAAAAGCCTGTTACAATAGCTAATACTTTGTTTACTGCACTTGCGCCCTCAAGACCAAAAATACTTCCAAAAGTAATTAGTAAAAAACTTAAACCAAGTACACCTAATCCTACCACTCCGAGTCCCATTACAGACCCACCTGCAAAAGCAACTTCTAAGCCTTTACCTAGACTTGTACGGGCTGCGTTTGTGGTTCTCACATTAGCTTTGGTGGCAACACGCATACCGATGAATCCTGCAAGACCTGAACAAATAGCACCTACCACAAAGGAAATGGCTACCATCCAACTGGATGTTTCGGGATTAGCACTGACTCCTAAAAGGATAGCTACTGCAACAACAAAAATTGCAAGTACTCGGTATTCAGCTTTTAAGAAAGCCATAGCACCTGCGGCGATGCTTTCACTTATCCGTTCCATTCGTTCGGTTCCAACTTCTTGTTTGGAAACCCAAGATGACTTTATAAACGTGTAGAGCAGAGCTATAAGTCCTGCAATTGGTATTAAATATAGTATGGTTTGCATAATTCTGCGTTCTATGTTTTATATGATAATTAACTAGGTGACACTGCACCTGTAAAAAAAGAGGTATCTTAGTTATGTATATTCATTGCTCTGATTAGTCCTAACCCCACAAAATCTAAGCTTGTTTGAACAGCTTCATCTATTATATGATTCACCGTTTCTAGCTCTTCAGTTCTAAATGGGGATAATACAAATTCAACTTGTCTGCCCCTAGGGAAATCATTCCCAATGCCTATGCGTAAACGAGGTATGGCTTGAGAGCCAATTTTCTCATGAACATCCGCGATTCCATTGTGACCACTATCACTGCCCTTAGGTCTTAACTTTAAGTCTCCTAAAGCTAAATGTAAATCATCATAGATGATTAAACTTTGATCTGGCTTTTGATTGAACTGTACCATGGCTTTGGTGACGGAGGAACCGCTGTTATTCATGTAATTGGTCGGTTTTATTAAAAACAAGTTCTGGCCCTTATATCGTGCTTCTGCAAAGACAAAGGAACCTTCACCTGGTTGGAAAGAACTGCCCAATTTATGGGCTAGCCTATCCACGATATCAAAACCAATGTTATGTCGAGTACCCTCATACTCAGCGTCCAAATTTCCAAGACCAACTAAAAGCGCCACGGGTACCCTTTTACTTATTCTTCAGAAGTTTCTTCTGTTCCTTCAGCATCGCCACCATCCTCATCTTCAATGACATCTTTCAATAGTTGTCCTTTTGGTGGTCGAATAGTAACAATTGTTCTGTTCAAAGAATCTAATGGAATAATACCATCCAACTCTAAATCAGATACATTAAACGATTGACCTATGTTTAATGGAGTCACGTCCACTTCAAACTCAGCAACAATGTTCTCTGGTAACACACGTACACGAAGGAATTTCATAGGCTGAAACAAGCGTCCACCTCCTTCTACAACCCCACGTGCGGTTCCTCTAATACCAATAGGTACCCGAAGTGTCACTTTATGCTTATCACTCAACACGTAAAAATCGGCATGAATTGGACGATCCGTAACCGGATCAAATTCTGTTCGCTTTAGTAGTGTTTTGTACACCTTCCCGTCGATTGTAAGCTCTTGCACCTTAGTTTGAGCAAGACTCAAAATCTTCTCTAGTGCTAACTCATCTATTGAGAAATGTGTGTTTTCCTGAACTTCAGGACCATATAATACGGCAGGTACGCGTTTGGCTGCTCGCAGGTCATGGTTTGCTTTTTTACTGGTTTCTCGAGGAGTTCCCTCAAGTTTAACGTATTCTGGCTTTGCCATTTTTTTCCTATTCTACTTTTTAATTATCAAACAATGCACTGATTGTGTCATTGGTATGAATCCTTTCAATTGCTTCAGCAAAAATATTTGCTACGCTGAGCACCTTAATTTTTTCAGATGGCTGACGCAATGGAATGGTGTCGGTTACCAATAGTTCATCAATGGGTGAATCTTCAATTCTCTGAAATGCCGGTCCTGAGAGTATAGGGTGTGAACACATAGCTCGTATGTCTAGTGCACCACGCTCCTTCATGGCAGTAGCCGCGTTGGTCAGGGTTCCTGCTGTATCAATTAAATCATCTACGATTAGTACATTCTTACCCTCTACTTCACCAATAATATTCATTATCTCTGATTCATTTTGCTTTGGTCTGCGCTTATCAATGAAGGCAAGGGAAGCACCAAGCTTTTTTGAATAGGATCGTGCCGTTTTCAAACTACCAACATCAGGTGCAACCACCACTAAATTATCAATTGGATGCTTGGTCATATGATCAATAAATACTCGGGAAGCGTAAAGGTGATCAAGAGGAATATCAAAAAATCCTTGAATTTGCGCTGCGTGAAGGTCCATCGTGAGTATACGATCTGCACCCGCTTCAACTAGTAGATTAGCCATCAACTTAGACCCAATTGACACTCTAGGTTGGTCTTTTCGATCTTGGCGTGCATATCCAAAGTAAGGAATAACGGCTGTCACCCGTTTAACTGAAGCACGCTTTGCAGCATCCAACATGAGTAGTAACTCAATAATATTGTCGCCTGAAGGGGGAGTTGGTTGAACAATAAATATATCCTCACCACGTATACTCTGTTCGTACTTTACGTAGATTTCACCATCAGAAAACTGTTTGATAGTAATTTTTCCAAGATTGGTTCCATACTCCTTTGCAATGGTGCGAGCCAAGGCTGGATTACTTGTACCAGAGAATATAGCGAGAGGACTGTCCAAGGTTATTTTATTTTGCTAGCACTGAAATGTTCAGGATTACATAAAACGATGGACTTTTAACCTTTACATCCATCGAGTGTTGTTGCCCGGGGAGGACTCGAACCCCCACATACTGGACCAAAACCAGGTGTCCTGCCATTAGACGACCGGGCAAAAAAGTCGTTAACAGAATTTAAAGATAGGGAGCTACGAATCCCTAATCAAGACAGAACCCATCTATTTTTTAACATTGAGGAAATACGGAGAACATACGCTATAAAAAACACACTCATTAGTATGACTAAAATTGTATCTTTACATAATTGTATGATACCCAAAAACAATGTTTAGAGCTCATGGGACACCAACTTACACTCATGGATCGAGCCCGAATCTCTCGATGCATTAAAAGAATGGCTATTCAGGTTTACGGACGCTTCCCAGCGAATCAACCACTCCACGTAATTGGATTGAATAAACGGGGGTTTGCCTTGGCCGAAGAACTGGTTTCCGAACTCAAACAGCTTAGACCCAGGCAGGGGGATGTTCTGTATAACTTAGATGTATTCAGTAAAGGTAATCAAGCCATACCCGATCTTAATGATTTACACGTTCTTATCGTGGACGATGTTGTATTCTCGGGTCGAACTTTATTTCAGGCACTTTCTGTATTGCTTCATTCACAAGAACCTGAGGCTATCGAAATTGTATCTTTAATTGATAGAGGACACAGACGCTACCCAATATTAGCCAATATTGTTGGCGAACACATCCCAACAAAAGTTGGAGAGCATGTAGAGGTATTATTGAACGCAAACCACTTAGAAGCTGTAGTATTATTTAAAAACTCATAAATCGCTTAAAATGAGGCTACCGTACTCACGCCTAATGGCGCTAGTTTCCTTTATTTTATTTCTATTATTTGGTGGATGTACCATAGCCCAAACTATTGTTATACCAGACACATTAAGAGGCTGGGAAGATAATTGGGTTGCAAATCTGAATGGTGCTCAGGCAAGCTTTGACAACTGGAGTGAAGGAGGGGTAAACACCATTAGTGGTACTTTTTCAACTAACTATTCCAAGATTTACAGAGGCGATTTATTTGCGTTTGGGATTCGCATAAATGGTAGGTATGGTCAAGCACGCTTGAATGGAGACACCCGTAAATCTGATGATTTATTGACCATCCGGACACGTAGCACCTTTGGATTTTCCGACCGTAAACGACTTTCTGCCTATGGTACGGTTATGTTACGCACACAGTTTCGAGACGGTTTCGAGTACAATGCCAAACGTAATCCCGCAGGTGCTGACTCCTTGATTTCTGGTTTCTTTGCTCCAGCTTATGTAACCGAGGGGTTAGGGATAAGCTTTAATGTCGAAAAAAGTTTTCAAATGGAAGCAGGACTTGGTTTAAAACAAACCATTATTCTGCGAGAAAATTTAGCCCCTAATTACGGTCTTAAGCAAGGGGATAATTATCGATTTGAGGGTGGTCTTACAACGGGTATTACTTTCCAAAAAGAGGTGCTCAAAAATGTTCAATACAATACGGATATAGAAACTTTTACCAATTTGTTGCACCCTGTAAACGAAACCGATGTATACTGGTCTAACGAATTTATTGGTAAAATAAATTCAACTCTACGAACTTCATTGCAGTTTGAACTGCGCTATGACCATGATTTTTCAACGGATATTCAGCTTAAGCAAGTACTGAGCGCGGGTGTATCAATGGATTTATTTTAAATCACCTATTTGATAATGGACAGCTCACTATATCAGACCATTCAACCATCTCTACAGCAACTCCAAAAGTGGAAAAACTCTTTTGGTTCATTTACGACTCACCCTAGCTTAGTAGTCGAAGATTCAATCATTCAAGAAACTCTACGTACACTTAGTGAACGACTTACTGGGAATTATCCTTTTCATCATCCTAGTTATGCAGGTCAAATGCTCAAACCCCCCCATCCGGTTGCAGCACTAGCATATTCACTAACGATGGGGTTAAATCCAAATAATCACGCTTTAGACGGAGGGCCACCTAGTTCTGAAATGGAAAAAGAGTGTGTCCAAGCTTTGGCCAATTTGTTCGGTTATCATCATCCTTATTTAGGGCACCTTAGTTCAAGTGGTACCATTGCCAATTTAGAAGCGCTTTGGGTTGCCCGGAGTATACACCCAAAGAAAGGGATCGCATATTCTAGCGAAGCCCACTACACCCATGGTAGAATGGCTCAAGTCCTAGGCATGAGAGCCCACTCTTTTCAGTTAGATTCTGAGCATTCCATTACTGAACATCTAGACGCACTCCCGTTCGATTCTATTGGTACATTAATCGTCACGATGGGTACTACTGGCTTGGGGAAAGTTGAACCCCTTGCACATATACTCGATTGGGCTCACTCCAGGGACATTAGAATTCACATCGATGCTGCTTATGGTGGTTTTTTCAAGTCAATCTCGAACCTCCTCCCAGGTCCTGTCGCCCATTGGGACCGGATGCATGAGGCCGATAGTATTGTAATCGATCCACATAAGCATGGGTTACAACCCTATGGATGTGGGTGCGTACTTTTTAAAAACCCAGAAGTTGGTGTATTTTACAAACATGATTCTCCCTACACTTACTTCAGTTCTGAAGAGTTGCATCTAGGTGAAATTAGCTTAGAATGTTCTCGAGCAGGCGCCTCGGCAGCTGCTTTTTGGGCTACTTTACAGTGTTTTCCATTGCAGTCAAATCTTGGATTTGGGCCTATACTAACCGCTTGTCACCGTGCAGCTATCAAGGCCTATAATTACTTAAATAAATGCGATGTACTGACGGCTTATATAGCACCTGAACTCGATATTATCACCTACTTTGCTGGGGAAAAAAATTCGCTAAGGTCTACATCAACCATTAGTAATCTGTCCAAAGAAATATTCCACCAAGGTATGGCCCACAAGGATCTTAGTCAGCAGTACTTTATTTCACTTTACACGATAAGTTCGAAAGAATTTAGCCAAAGATTCCCTGAAATCCCGGCGGATAGCGCCGATGTGATTCTACTAAGAAGTGTGCTTATGCGGCCCGAACAAGAATACACTGTTGAGGATTTACTTTGCCGAATAGAAGCAGACGCTAAGAATCTTCTTTAGCCCATTCTTGTGGATCATGTAGAATCTCTGCAAATAGAATGGTATCCCCTTTTTCGGAAACCTGAGCTTCAAATTCTATTGCCCTATTGAGTTCCTTTTTCAATAATTCGGTGGCAATATTATTAACCAAATGCTGCTGAATCATTCTCTTTAATGGTCGCGCACCGAATACAGGATCAAATCCTCGTTCAGCCAGCCAATTTTTAATTTCCTCTGATATTTGAAGCACAACCTGTTGTTTAGCCAACATTTGATGTAACTTCTGGAGTTGAATATCAACAATAGATCGAATATCATGGGCCTCTAACGGATGAAATACAATGATATCGTCCACTCTGTTTAAAAACTCAGGACGAATACTCTTCTTCAACAAATCAATCAACTGCTCTTGCATTCTGATATACTGCGATTGATCCCATGGTCCTTTGTTTCGCTCCATTTCTTCCATAATTAGGGAGGAACCAAGATTAGAGGTCATAATGATGATGGTATTCGTAAAATCGACCGTTATGCCTTTACTATCGGTTAATCGTCCCTCATCGAGAACTTGTAGTAAAATATTAAAGACATCGGGATGTGCCTTTTCCACCTCATCCAACAATAATACTGAATAGGGTCTACGACGAACCGCCTCGGTAAGCTGACCTCCCTCATCATGACCAACATATCCCGGAGGGGCTCCAACTAGACGACTCACCGAGTATTTTTCCATGTATTCACTCATATCTATACGAATCATGGCCTGAGCATCATTAAACAAAAACTCAGCTAACGTGCGAGCCAATTCCGTTTTCCCAACCCCAGTAGAACCCAAAAAGAAAAAAGAACCGATGGGACGATCTTCATCCTGTAAGCCTGCCCTAGATCTTCGAACAGCATTAGCGACAGCTTCAATAGCATTGTCTTGCCCAATTACACGCTTATGTAACTCGTCTTCAAGCATTAATAGTTTTTCCCTGTCAGACTGCACCATTTTACTGACGGGTATGCCGGTCCAGCGCGCCACGATATCAGCTATATCTTCAGCAACCACCTCTTCTTTTAGCAGGATTGTTCCTTCTTGTAATCGCTGTGCATGCTCGTGAGCAAGTTGCAACTCTTTTTCAAGCTGTACTAAAGTACCATAGCGAAGCTCGGCTACTCGTTCATACTCCCCTTTTCGCTCAGCCTTGTCTGCCTGATTACGCGTGGTTTCAATTGCTTGTTTGAGATCTCGTACTTGTTGAATTACCGACCGCTCTTGATCCCATTGAGTGCGCATACCAGTTCGCTTCTCGATTAAATCTGCAAGTTCTTTTTCGAGTTGATTAAGTTTAGCAGACTCTTTCTCTACTTGTTTTTTTGTAGTAGAATCTTGTTCCCGCTTTAAGGCTTCTCGCTCTATTTCAAGTTGCCGAATTTGTCGCTCCAAGGCATCTAGCTCTTCTGGCAGGGAGTCTATTTGTAGGCGTAAACGAGAAGCAGCCTCATCAATCAAATCGATGGCCTTATCTGGCAAAAATCGGTCTGCTATGTATCGATGAGATAATTCGGCGGCGGCCACAATTGCAGCATCGGTTATTCGAACCCCATGATGGAGTTCATAGCGCTCTTGCAACCCTCTTAAAATTGAAACTGTATCCTCCACACTTGGCTCACCCACTAGTACGGTTTGTAAACGCCGTTCCAATGCCTTGTCTTTCTCAATGTATTTACGGTACTCATCCAAAGTGGTCGCACCAATGGCATGCATTTCTCCTCTAGCCAAAGCTGGTTTTAAAATGTTAGCCGCATCCATGGCTCCATCGGTGGCACCCGCTCCAACAAGGGTATGTATTTCATCTATAAAAAGAATAATCTCTCCATCTGAGTCCGTTACTTCCTTAACCACCGCTTTTAAACGTTCTTCAAACTCACCCCTGAACTTAGTTCCAGCAATTAACGCCCCCATGTCTAAAGCTAAAATTCGCTTTTGCTTAAGGCTTTCAGGAACATCACCACGTACAATCCGCAATGCCATACCCTCAGCAATAGCTGTTTTGCCAACTCCGGGTTCTCCGATCAGTACCGGATTATTTTTGGTTCTTCTGGATAAGATTTGCATTACTCTTCGGATTTCGGCATCTCTTCCAATCACTGGGTCTAACTTGTTTTTTTCTGCCCACTCATTTAAATCTCTAGCATATTTTTTTAATGCTGCAAAACGGCTCTCGGCGTTCGGATCATCGACTTTTTGCCCGCCGCGTGTTTCTTTAAGTACTTGCTGAATAGCTTCCTTTTTAAGCCCTAACCCCTGCCAATCTTTCACCCATGTTTCGCCTACCTTAGATATGGCCATAAGCACATGCTCGGTGCTAATATATTCATCGCCCATATCACGAGCTTCTACCTTTGCCTGATCTAACATACTCTTTGCAGTTGACCCTAGATAAGGCCCCGATACCGACGCGCCAGATACCTTCGGTCGCATAGTAAGCTCTTTCTCTACAATAGCTTTAAGCTGGTCTTTTTGAACCCCTAATTTTAATAGAATGGAATGGATGGTATCTTGTTCACCCTCCAATAAGGCCTTTGCAATATGAACTGCTTCTACTACCTGATGACTTACATCCTGGGCTAGGTCTAGAGATGATTGTATTGCTTGCTGCGCTTTTAATGTAAAACTGTTCAAATTCATGGTCTCTCCATCATTAAATTAAAAAGAGAGAAATTGAACGTCTTTCAACGACAATCCTCGTTTTATAAAGTACCAAAACCGTGCCACTCTTGGCGCTTTATATTGAAAGCCTGCCTTATTTGCAGGTTTTATTTTTCAAGTTATACTACATCCTAAATGCTATGAATTGTTTTAGGTTATCCCGCTCTATCGTGAGTAATATTGCCTTATCGCCTGCTTCAATACTACGGCTTACTTCTGCATAGAATTGATCCGCATTGTTTATAGATTTTCTCTTAACCGCTGAGATAACATCCCCATTTCTTAAGCCCCTTTGATAGGCATCACTTGATTCTTTAAGACCTTGAACCATTACCCCTTCAACCTCGTCACTTAATCGAAGCTCAGATCGCAAAGTCTCAGTCAAAGTTTGAACACTAAACCCTAAATCTTCAACCATATCTCTGGTAGTCGCAGAATTAGAAGCAAGGGCCTGCTCTCCCGGACGTTCTCCAATGGTAATGGTTAATTCAACTGGTTTGCCATCTCTAACTACTTGAACTTTAATTTTCTCACCGGGTTTTAGACTCGCAATGTCTGTTCTAAATGAATCCCAACTTTGAACAGCTTCTCCATTGAGTCCCACAATGATATCTTCTTCTTTTAGTCCTCCTTTCTCAGCTGGCCCTTTGGTCTCAACTCGGCCCACAATGACACCTTTTGAAACCTCTAAATCCAAGGCATCGGCCATGGTAGGATCTAGTTCTCCCGCAGTATACATCCCTAAGTAGCCCCTGCTTACAGAACCATCTTCAATGAGGTCGTCCATAATACGTTTAGCTAATTTAACAGGAATGGCAAAACCAATCCCATCATTTCCACCCGAGCGTGAGGCGATGGCGGAATTTATTCCCACCAAGGTACCGTTCAAATCTACCAGGGCTCCACCTGAATTACCAGGATTGATCGCTGCGTCAGTTTGAATATAGTCCCCATATACGGTTAGATTTAAGGAACGCCCACGAGCACTTACTATACCAAATGAAACCGTATGGGCAAGATCTTCGCTAAGAGGACTACCAATAGCCAACACGAAGGAGCCTACCTTAGCTTCATCACTATTACCCAAAGGTAAAGCTGGAGCCGCCCCTTCCTCAATTTGTAAAACAGCGATATCAGTCATGGGATCCGTTCCAATTAATGTAGCCTGTAGCTCTTGTCCATCAAATAATTGAACTATTATTTGATCGGTATTCTCAATTACGTGATTATTGGTTAGGATATAACCTTCATCGGAGACTACCACTCCTGAACCTAAGCCCCTTTGTACGTACTCACGTATATTTTCTCGACTATTTGGATTGCCAAAAAACATTGAAAATGGATCCATCACGCGAACTTCACGTGTTCTTTGTGTGGTAATGGTCACTACCGATGGGTTCGAATTTTCTGCAATCTCTACAATTGCATCGTTAAAATCCTTAAGCCGCATTATAGGTTTATCAAGCATCTCTGAACTAGGCAGTGAATCGTAGCGATTCACTAAAGATTCTAAGGAATTTATTACTCCTACCGCGTCAGTTTTGCTTGAGGCAGCTCCAGTATTAGCTCCCCAGTCAGCTGCGAGAAAAAATAGTGCTATTGGAATGAATAAGGATACAAGTAACGCAAAGGTGGTTGTTGATTTACGCTTCATAAGCTTTATAAGATGTATTTTTTATAGTTTTAAAAATTTCTTTTTTTAACGAAGCAAGGGCGCCCTGTCGTATGTATATAAGGGAATATATAGAGGCCACCCAAGTTCGAATCATCCAAACTCCAATTAGAATGCGAATTAGATCTTCACTACTGGATTACTATCTGCTTTTTTATCGCTTTTTCATGTTTTCTAATGGTCAATCGAAGTATACCATCCTGATATTTGGCAGCAATGGTATCCTTGTCTAGCCCTTGAGGGAGGTGAAAACTTCGATGGAAGGAACCATAAAATTGTTCCATTCTGTGCACATTAGTTTCTTTTGTTTCTTCCGCCGCTTTTCGCTCGCCAGAAACATAAAGTACATCCTGTTCTAACTCTATCTGCATGTCTTCTTTGTGCACACCGGGTAGTTCTAACAAGAACTCAAATTCCTGCTTGTTTTCACGGATATCAACCTTAGGGGTTAAATTATTCATAGTCCGAGCATTCGTTGGCTCAAAAAATTCATCCATTAGCTCGTTAAAGCTCTTTGATAGATGTCGGTAATTAGGTCGGGTATATCGTACTAGTGCCATAATTGGTATCTCAATATTGTTTATCGTTTTACGTTTAGCTTGAACAGATAAACACAAAAAGTATGCCATTAGGCAAGCCCCACATCTATTACTGTCAGCCCGCTGGTGTATCCTAGGTAAGGTATGACGGGATTTCAGCACAATAAAATAGATTGTCAGTAGACTAAGTAAAAGAGACAGATGCCATCTGAAAGTACGTCATCTACCAAGAAAAATTGTCACTAACCGTAGCTTTTCTTCCATTCCTTAGATATAAGGAAAGCTAATTCTAAGGATTGTTCATAATTCAGGCGCGGATCACAAAATGTTTCGTAATTCAAATTTAGTCCATTTTCATCCAACCCTTTAGCGCCTCCAACGCACTCGGTCACATCATCGCCAGTTAGTTCCAAGTGGACACTACCTAAATAGCTACCCTCCGATCTGTGAATGGCAAATGCATGCTTAAGTTCTTCCATTATGTGATCAAAATTACGGGTTTTGTAGTCATTTGTGGAAGAAAATGTATTTCCATGCATAGGATCAGAACTCCACACTACAGGAAATCCTTCTCTTCGTACCGCTTTTATAAGTCTAGGAAGCCCCTGCTGAATCTGATCTTTTCCAAACCGGGTGATCAATACAATTTTTCCTACCCCATGAGAGGGATTTAATTTCTCTATTAGTTTTAGGGTAGTATCAAGAGTGTATGGTGGGCCTATTTTTATCCCGATGGGGTTTTCTATTCCGCGTAAATATTCGACGTGAGCTTCATCTAAATCACGGGTTCTGTTTCCTAACCATACCATATGGGCACTTAAATTAAAATAGCCCTCTTTTCTTGGCACCTTTCTGGTTTGAGCGGAATCATAAAACAAATTAAGTGCCTCATGCGAGGTATAAAAATCCACTTTTTGAGACTGTTGTAATCTTCGCTCAGACACCGCATCCATAAACTTTACCGCCTGGGTGATAGATTTCACCATAGACTCATATTCTTGGTGATAGGGGTTATTCTGCATGAAATCTAGCTCCCATTGTTCAGGATAATGTAAATCAGCAAAGCCCTCATCACCCAGTGCACGAATAAAATTCAAGGTCAATCCCGCCTTATGGTACCCTTCCAACAAACGTTTCGGATCAGGCACTCGCTTAACTTGGTCTTTTTCAAAACCATTGATTAGATCTCCACGATAATTGTGCATTTCAACCCCGTCCACGGTTTCAAAAGCAGAGGAACGTGGTTTTGCATATTGTCCAGCCATTCTCCCAACCCTAATTACGGGTACCCCCATTTCATGTATCATGATAAAACTGGTCTGCAAAAGCACTTTTACCAAGTTCACAATCTTAGATGAACGGGTTAAATCAAAACTCTCGGCACAATCTCCGGCTTGAAACAAAAATGCTTTTCCCTCACTTACAGCGGCAAGTTTATCCTTTAGGGATTCGATCTCCCATGAAGTAACTAATGGAGGTAAGGTTTGTAACTCAGCGTAAGAGCGTTCAAGTTCTTCCTTATTTGGATAATCAGGAAGCTGTTGAATTGGAAATTCTCTCCAACTAGTTGGACTCCATTCAGCGGTACGTACAGACATAATAACTCAGTTTTACAATTTCGATAAAATAATGAGGGCAATTAACATACAGTATTTTTTGGAAAGCTACGTAAAAAAAGGAGTCAAAATAGAAGAATTTGCTTTAGATGTTTGGTAATTTAGCTTTTTGTTCTATTTGGCCGACTAACCCTATCAAGGAAGTTGTATGCAAGAGTCTATTGTTATTCGTGGAGCTCGCGAACACAATCTCAAAAACATTGATGTAACCATCCCCAGAGATGCACTCGTGGTAATCACGGGACTATCAGGCTCTGGCAAATCTTCTCTAGCCTTTGATACCATATATGCCGAAGGGCAACGTCGTTTTTTAGAATCTTTATCGGCTTACGCCCGTCAATTCTTGGGCATGATGGAACGCCCTGCAGTAGACTTTATAGATGGTCTATCCCCTGTTATTTCTATCGATCAAAAAACGACCAATCGCAATCCCCGTTCTACCGTGGGTACGGTTACCGAAATCTACGATTTTCTTCGTTTATTGTTCGCTAGAGTCGCAATTCCTTATTCCTATGCAACGGGAATAAAAATGGAAAAACAAACGGCAGACCAAGTGGTATCCGCCATTCTTGGCCTTGAAGAAGGTACGAAAGCCTACTGTCTAGCACCCGTAATTAGAGGGCGAAAAGGACATTACCGAGAACTTTTCGAGCAAATGGTCAAACAGGGCTATTTACAAGCTCGGGTAGATGGGGAAATTATTGAGTTGGAAACTGGACTCATGCTAGACCGGTACAAAACACACACCATAGAAATCGTAGTAGACCGTTTTGTGGTTAGCTCCAAGAGTGAAAAACGGATCGCTGACAGTGTGAGAACTGCTCTTGAAATGGCCGATGGAACCGTTGTTCTGGCACTTAAGTCAAAAGATGGCTGGGAAGACCGTCTTTTTTCGCAAAAATTATTCGATCCGGAAGCAGGTGTTGCCTATGAAGACCCAGCACCAAATTTATTTTCCTTTAATTCTCCCTTCGGAGCATGCCCTACTTGTGATGGCTTAGGCCATGCATACGATGTTAGTTGGGAGCTCTTAGTTCCTAACCCACAACAAAGTGTGGAGGAAGGAGGCATTCGCTTTCTCGGAAAACCGAGAGATATCTTTGCCTTTAAACAGCTGGAAGCCGTTTTAGCTCACTTTGGAAAGGATTTTAATTCCCCTATCACTAACTACTCTAGTGAACTCATTGACACAATAATGAAGGGTAGTGGTACCCAAAAATATGCGGTTACCTATGAATTTCGCTCCGATAAGGTCACTTATCAACACAGCTACAAAGGACTTCGCGATACGATTATCGAACAGTACGAACAATCTAAATCCCCTAAGCAACGTGAAAAAGCCAAAGCTTTTATGTCTAAAGTTAGCTGCCCAGACTGCGGCGGCGGGCGATTAAACAAAGAAGCACTTTCCTACAAGCTGGATACCTTTGGTATTCAGGATTTAGTACAAATGGACATCCAGGAACTCAGGGATACCTTATATAACATACACCTGAGCGACCGACAGCAACAAATAGGGCATCAAATTCTCAAAGAAATTAGAGATAGACTCGATTTTTTATTGAATGTAGGTCTCAATTACCTAAGCCTGAATCGAGAGGCTCAAACGCTGAGTGGAGGCGAGGCTCAACGAATTCGACTGGCTACCCAAATTGGAACGCAGCTTGTGGGAGTTCTCTACATACTCGATGAACCTAGTATTGGACTCCATCAACGAGATAATAAGAAACTAATACAATCTCTTGAAACCCTCCGTGACCTTGGAAATAGCGTTATCGTGGTAGAGCATGACCGCGATACCATTGAGAAGGCAGACTATGTAATTGATATGGGTCCTGGTGCAGGCGCATATGGAGGGCATATTGTAACCCAGGGCAAACTAAATGAATTGAACCCAAAATCGATGACCGCTCGTTTTTTACGAGACCAAGAACAAGTTACCGTTGCAGAAGCCCCCAGAAAAGGGAATTCAAAAAAAATCAGTATTACTAATGCCCGAGGTCATAATCTTCGATCGGTAAATTTGGAGTTTCCTTTAGGTACATTTGTTGCAATAACGGGGGTTAGTGGTTCCGGAAAAAGCTCACTCATCAACCAGACATTAGTTCCTATTCTATCGAACCATTTTTATAAATCTAAAGCGGTCCCTTTACCCTACGATCAAGTACAAGGGCTAGATAATGTGGACAAAATTATATCCATAGACCAGAGCCCTATTGGCAGAACGCCTCGTTCCAATCCTGGAACGTACACCAAGGTATTTGATCATGTTAGAAGACTTTTTGCAGAATTACCCGAATCCAAGATACGTGGCTATGATCAGGGCCGGTTTTCGTTCAATGTAAAAGGGGGGCGTTGCGAAACCTGTAAAGGCGATGGTGTGCGTAAAATAGAGATGAATTTTCTGCCAGATGTATACGTATCCTGCGAAACCTGTCAAGGACGCCGATATAACCGCGAAACATTGGAAATATACTTCCGGGAAAAAAATATTTCTGAAGTCTTAGAAATGCCCATATCGGAAGGAGTTGAATTTTTTAGCTCGCAACCGGCTATTTCAAGAATACTTCAAACACTCACTTCCGTTGGTTTGGGATACCTTACCCTTGGCCAATCCAGTACTACCTTATCTGGTGGTGAAGCTCAGCGGATAAAACTAGCCCGAGAGCTCTCAAAAATAGGAACAGGTAATACCCTTTATGTAATGGATGAACCAACTACGGGTTTACATTTTCAAGATGTTCGTCTATTAGTGAATGTAATTCAGCAATTAGTGGATAAAGGGAACACCGTAATGGTCATCGAGCACAACCTAGACGTGATTAAGGCCGCCGATTGGGTTATAGATTTAGGACCGGAAGGGGGTAAGGCTGGAGGACAAATAGTGGCACAAGGAAGCCCAAAAAGTATTTCTGAAGTTCAGAATTCACACACAGGTCAGTTTTTAAAACAAGAATTAGAACGACTAACTATCGTTGTAGGAAAGCTCTGAGCTTACTATCTTGAAGGTCTAGATATGATTTTTTTCCGCACACAAATTTTTAAGAAAGTTAGCTTGAGCCTACTGCTATTTGCGTTCATTATTCAGAGCATACCCATGCTCGAAAATGAACTCGAGAATCAGCGGTTTACTCAATGGCTCAACAAACACTTTGATCGCTCACTGACTGCAAATCAGTATCCTGAGCTGTCGGATCCAGAAAACCTTGAGTCAATACGTCTACACCTTCAGAAATTATGGAATGAAAGCGAAAATGTGGATCAATGGACTATTGCAGTCAAGGATTATCTAAAACAAAAAAATCTGGATCAAGAACTTCTCGAAGAGTGGAATATGCTGGATCATATGGATCAGCATCAGGACATGGCCATACTTCAGGAGCCACGTGCGTACGCACTCAATAATCAGGCCCAAGATAAATCACCAAAACTTACAAGTCCTGCCCATTTAGTTGAGCCTAGTGCGCATAAAAACCAAAAAGTTTCATTCACCACCCTTCTCAGGCCAAACTACTCTTCTACTTCGAAAGAGCGTCCTATGGGTAGTGGAATCGCCATTGGTGCTCCTTAACTCCCATTACTTAGCTTTTTCTTTTTAGGTTCGAATAAAGCGAACCCTCCCATCATTTTTACTAACAACAAAACACTATTATCATGCAAGGAAACGGATTTAAACTCGGTGTAATTGCTGCTTTTTTTGCCCTTACACTATTTTACTTGTATCCAACCATTATTTGGAACTTGGAACAACGACAAATGAGTACCTTCACAGAAGAAGAACGTACTCAATACGAAATGGATAACGCTGAAAAACTTTCCAACCTAAAAGAAAATATCCTTTCATTGGGCTTGGATTTGCAAGGCGGGATGCATGTTACTCTTGAGGTTGGTACTCCGCAACTAATTTTAGAACTAGCAGGAAGTAACCGCGATAGCGAGCTCGACGAAGTTGTTCAGCTAGCTCAAGAAGTAGCAGAGGAAAACGACACTGATTTCATTAACGAAATGCAGCTCGAGTTTGAGAGAAGAGACCCAGATGCTCGATTAAGTCGGTATTATCGAAGCGAATCTCAAGACATCACACGCCGTTCAACTAATGACGAGATTGTAGCCTTTCTTAAAATACAAAGAGATGCAGCTCTCGACCGAGCTATTGAAATTATACGAACTCGAGTCGACCGCTTTGGTGTAACTGAACCATCTATTGTTAAACAGGGACAGAGTCGCATTGTAGTAGAGCTACCTGGTGTAGATGACGAAGAACGAGTGCGAAATTTATTAAAAGGTACCGCGCGTCTAGAATTCCGAACGGGTGCAGATGCCCAAGACTTCTCTAATTTCAGAAACCGTGCCATCGAATTTTACAACGTGGAAGCGGATAGTTCTGACAGCCTAAACCTAAGCGGTCCCTCCAACACTCTTCTGGAGCGAATGTCTTTCATTCAAACCCAAAGTCCTTACGTTTTTGGGTATGCAATAGCCGAAGATACCGCGGCGATTATTGACTTGCTTAGCACATCTGACATTCAACGCTTAATGCCCCGGAATACCGTCGTCCTTTGGGGTTCACGATCACTTAGCTTCGAAGGTGGAGTAGAACAGTTTGCTCTATACGGGGTACGAGATAATGCCGAATTGACTGGGGAAGTGATTGAAGAAGCATCTATTCAGTTCGATCCAACCACTAATGTTCCAGAGGTTTCTATGGGAATGAACAGTGAAGGCGCGAGAGTATGGAGTCGAATTACGGGAGCCAATATTGGTAAACCCATTGCTATTGTACTTGACGGATATGTGGTCTCCTACCCGAATGTATCAACTAAGATTACCGGTGGAAATTCCAGCATTACGGGCCTAGAAAATGTAGCAGAAGCCGAAGATTTAGTGAATATTTTACTATCTGGTGCTCTGCCAGCCCCACTTCGGATTATGGAAGAGCGAACCGTTGGTGCTACCTTGGGTGAAAGCTCTATTCAAGCAGGCTTTCGATCGGTACTTTTTGGACTATCCATTGTGGCAATCTTCATGATCGTATATTACCGAACAGGTGGTGGAGTTGCCGATTTAGCTCTTCTACTAAACATCATTTTTATCCTCGGTATTCTTGCAGGATTCAAAGCGACTTTAACCTTACCTGGTATGGCAGGTATCGTATTAACCATCGGTATGGCGGTCGATGCCAACGTGCTAATATTTGATCGAATTCGTGAAGAACAACGAAGTGGAAAAACCATGAAAGCTGCAATTTCAGCTGGTTATGCGAATGCGATGAGTGCCATCATTGATGCTAACGTAACCACAGGTTTTGTGGCCTTAATTTTAATGAGTTTTGGAGTAGGACCTATAAAAGGTTTTGCTGTTACTCTGCTTGCGGGTATTGCATGTTCACTCTTTAGTGCCATCGTTATCACGCGCGTAGTCATAGACTACTTAACCCGCAAAAACACAGAAGCGGTTAGCTTCGGTTAATAAAAATTTAAAATAAAAGGTACTTCTTATGAGATGGTTTGAAACACCCAGTTTTGATTTTTTAGGCAAACGTAAAGTTGCCTACACCCTTTCTAGTGTCATTTTTATAGCATCCTTAGCTATAATTTTTACAAAGGGCTTACAGTATGGAATTGACTTCCGAGGGGGTAAAGAATTCGTTTATATATTCGACGCTCCAGTAAACACGCAAGATGTTCGGTCCTTCTTAACCGAACCACTAGGTTCATCACCAGAAGTAAAGCTCTTTGGTTCTGATAGTGAAATACTCATCCGAACCGACAATGAACTAAGCACAGATGAAGTGCAAAACGTTATTGAAGACGCCATTAGTGCCAAGTTCAGCGATGCTACCTTCAGCATGGAAAAGAGCGATTCAATTGGTCCCCGATTTGCGGAGGATTTAAAAGGAGCAGCTGCTCAATCCGTCGTTTACGCGATTGTTATCATTTTCCTTTACATCCTAATTCGATTCCGAAAATGGACTTTTTCAGCGGGAGCGGTTGCTGCATTGCTTCATGATGTGGTAATCACACTAGGCATATTTACCTTGCTGAGCGATGTAGTCTCATTCAATTTATTAATCGATCAAAATATTATTGCAGCCTTTCTAACCATTGTTGGTTACTCCTTAAATGATACTGTGGTTGTATTTGACAGGATTCGAGAAAATAAATTGGTTCATAAAGGCATGGACACTATTGAAATGTTCAATAAAAGTCTAAACGATACACTCAGCCGAACAGTAATTACTTCATTAACTACCTTCTTTGTGGTAACTATTCTGTTTATATTCGGTGGAGAGGTCTTGAAAGGTTTGTCTTTTGCACTTATAATAGGTGTAATTTTAGGTACCTATAGCTCACTTTTTGTAGCTAGCCCTCTTGTACTTGAATTAGATACAAAAAAAACCACTAAATAAACCTTAGTATTATCATGAGTTATCAAACGTCAGAACGTTACAACTGCGTTGTCATTCAATTTAAAGGCAATGTTATGGGAGGACCCGATGCGGTCAGTTTGAACGAAGAATTACACGCCTTAATCGATTTAAATAAAACAAATATAATTGTTGATTTATCTAAGGTAAAGTTTATGAATTCTTCGGGTTTAGGCATGCTTATAGGTGGGCTTACCACTATGAAAAAAGCGGGAGGCGATCTACGAATCGCCAATGCAACCGATAAAATTCAAAGCCTTTTGGTCGTAACCAAACTCATCACAGTGTTTAAACATTTCCATTCGGTGGATGATGCGGTAGCATCTTACAAAGAAGATGCCTAACACCCTAGACTTATCATTAGTCTTAACTAAGGGGTGTAGCTTAATACACCCCTTTTTTATTGTTTGTCTTTATTTATTGATCACTTAGCAATCATTTATGTCTACCAGAGTAGTAATTGGCGCCCAATGGGGCGATGAAGGAAAAGGTAAAATAGTTGACCTTCTTAGTAAAGAATCTCGATATATAGTACGATTCCAAGGAGGTGCAAATGCCGGCCATACCCTAAAATTTGACGATAAAGAAGTAGTACTTCATCTCATCCCATCGGGCATTTTTAATGGAGATGGGATTTGTATAATCGGGAATGGTGTTGTCATCGACCCTATTGCATTACTAGAAGAAATCGATCAAGTTTACTCAATGGGCTTTAGCCTAGAGAACCGATTCTTCATTTCAGAAACAGCCCATGTAATCCTTCCTTATCACAAGATTCTTGACCAAATGAAGGAAAAAAATAAAGGTGCCAAAGCTATTGGTACTACAGGGCGTGGTATTGGGCCTGCTTATGTGAGTAAAGTAGCGAGAATTGGGATCCGGATGATTGATTTGTTAGATACGGAGGTACTTCATCAAAAGCTCATTCAAAATATAGAAGACATAAATCGGGCTCTTGAAAATATTTATGAAGAACCAACTATCGATGCCCAAGAACTAATTAATGAGCTTGAAGGCGCTATTGCTAAATTAAGCCCTTACATTTGTAACACTACACACATGTTACATGAAGCGCTTGAGAGGGATGAAAATATATTGCTAGAAGGGGCTCAGGGATGCCTACTAGATGTTGACCATGGAACCTACCCCTACGTAACCTCCTCATCTCCTACGTCTGGTGGAGCCTGTACCGGTAGCGGTATTCCACCCTTAGCTATTACCCAAGCAATGGGGATCACCAAAGCTTATTGTACTCGAGTTGGAAATGGCCCCTTTCCCACAGAACTCATTGAAAAAACGGGTGAATTACTTCGCAAAAAAGGTCATGAATTTGGTGCAACTACAGGGCGCCCACGCCGATGTGGGTGGCTGGATTTGGTTGCGTTAAAGTATGCATGCCGGATAAATGGACTTAATGAATTAACGCTAACCAAGATGGATGTGATGGATGGCTTTGACATCATTAAAGTCTGTACATCCTACCAAATTGATGAGGTAGAAACCAAAGTGTTCCCTTTGGGCCTCAATAACCTGGAAAAAGTGGAACCTATATACACGGAACTGCAAGGTTGGGATCAAGATATTTCAGGTATCACCACCTGGAACGAATTACCTAGCTCAGCTCAAGAATATATTCGATTTATTGAAGATTATTTAGGTGTTCCTTTTAAAATTATTTCTACAGGACCTAAGCGAAATGAAACCATTATTCGATAGTTTTAGTATTCTTTCTAACACGGGCAGATACTTCCCCGATCAGTACAACTATAGCAGCACCAACAGCGGTATATAGTGGCCATGCAAGAGCTAGAGGCTCACCGGGTAGTAGGTTTTGGACTGGACCATTTACCATGAACAGCAGACTTATCAACCCAGAGAAAAAACCTGTCAATGCATCTCTGGATTGAGCTTTATTGCTAATCAAACCCAATAAAAAAGCTCCTAGCAACCCACCATAGGTATAGGAAGCTATTCCTAAGCCAAATTCGACTACCGTTGGTCGTTCCCCAGCCTGAAGTTGCAGGGAGGTAAATATAAGGGCGGAAATACTTAACACAATTCCCCATATAAGAGTAATGCCTCTTGACAAGCTAAGTTCTTCCACAGCGCTTAATACTTTTTTACGGTAAGGAATAATTATATCATATAATGTGGTAGAGGCTAAAGCATTTAATGATGAACTTAAACTACTCATTGCAGCGGCAAACAAAGCGGCTACAATAAGTCCAGAGACTCCAACGGGCATTTGTTCTACAATGTACTTGGCGAATATTTCATCCTGAGTTCGTAACCCAAGAGCAGCCACATCTGCCCCTTCGTAAAAGGTATAAAGAAATAATCCAATAAATAGAAATAATGAAAATTGTAGAATAACCACAATACCACTTCCAATAAGTGCTTTTTGCCCAGAACCTAACGATCCTGTTGCAAGCAAACGTTGTACGAGCAAATGATCCGTGCCATGAGATGCCAAAGAAAAAACCGCCCCACCAATTAAGGATATGCCAAAGACGTAGGGTTGCTCCAAATAGCTTTTCCAACTTCCCTCCCATCCCCAGTCAAACCATTGCGTTTTTCCAGAAGCTACCACCGCCTGATGAAACGATTGCCAACCATCGGGCAGGGCTTGAAACAATAGCAGCCCAGCAAGAATAGCACCTCCGAGATACACCCCAAGTTGAATCACATCCATCCATACCACCGCCTTAATTCCTCCTAAAAATGTATACAAAAGTGTAACCAAGGTGATGAGTAGTATAGCCATTACATATAGTTGAAAATCACTCCATGCCTCGAATACTCCCCAAAAGCGTAATAAAACAGCCAAAGGAATGGCCGTGGCAAATAAACGAACCCCGTCTGCTAATAGGCGTGTAAACATGAAGGTGATCGAGGTGGCATTCCGCATGGAAGGACCAAATCGGCGTTCTAGAAAAGTGTAGGCTGTAAACATCTCACCCTCAAAATATCGAGGTAAAAATACCAGTGCGACAATCACTCTCCCAATAAAATACCCAATAGTAATTTGCAAAAATGTAAGGTTACTACCGTAAGCAACTGCAGGAATACTAATAAAGGTTAGCGTGGAGGTCTCAGTGGCAACTACAGAAAACAACACTGCCCACCATGGCAGCCCCTTTCCTCCTAAGAAGTAGTCCTTTGCGTTTTGTTGTTTACCCGAGGCTTTTAACCCGAAATATGCCACAAAGATCATGTAAACAACCCAAACAATATAATCTAACCAACCAAAAGCTGTTGCACTACTCTCCATTTCTAGGCCCATTTTTGTAAAAACACCACCGCCTCTTTCATCGCTAAACCTCTATGGCTAATTCTATTTTTTTGCTCAGAACCCATTTCAGCAAAACTTTGCTCAAATCCATCTGGCATGAAAATGGGGTCATAACCAAAACCTTTTACTCCTTTCCTATATCTAGAAATTTGACCCGTGCAAACACCTTCAAAAATCCACTGTTTGTCTGCATCTACAAAGGCAACTACCGTTCGAAATTGAGCATTACGCTGCTCAATATCCTCCATTTCTGAGAGTAACTTTTCAACATTGTCATCATAGCTGGCTTGTTCTCCTGCATACCTAGCAGAATAGACCCCTGGCGCTCCATTCAAAGCTGAAACCTCTAAGCCAGTATCATCGGCCAAGCTAGGTAAGCCGGTTACCATTGCCACATAATGAGCTTTTTTCAATGCATTTCCTTCTAAAGTCAACGCATCCTCATCTACCTCTTCGAGTTCTGGAAAATCAGCAGTGGATAAGACCCGAAGATCCGGTAAAGAAAGCAGTTCCCTCAGCTCTTCGATTTTGTTCGGGTTACGAGAGGCTAGAACAATTTCGTTCATATTACTTCAATAATTCATGCATTTGTTGCCAACTCAGTCTAGGGCCATATTGTCCAACTACTTTTGAGGCAGCTTTGGTCGCTAACTTACCCGATGCAGCGTAGTCTAATCCATTGGTAATCCCATATAAAAAACTACCCGCAAACATATCACCAGCTCCATTGGTATCTACAGCTTTAACTGGAAATGGCTCTATATCAATAAAGGTATCTCCATCAAAAATTATTGCTCCATTTTTACCCATCGTAATAACAAAGCGCTTGGCATCTTTTTTTAATGCTTCACGAGCTTCCAGCAGGCTCGATACTCCCGTATAGGCTTTTGCTTCTTCTTCATTACAAAATAATAAATCGACAGACGCACCAATGACATCCTGAAATTTAGACCTAAACGCTTTAACTATAGAAGGGTCGGAAAGGGTAATAGAACTTCGTACTCCATGTTCTTCTGCAATAGAAAAGGTTTTTTTCATCGTATCAAAACCATCCTCGGTTGTAACTAAATATCCTTCAACATACACATACTCAGAGGATTGTATAGCTAAAGGTGAAAGTTCTTGTACGGACAACTCTGAACTTATTCCTAGATAAGTATTCATAGTTCGATCGGAGTCCTCAGAAACCATAACCAGACATTTACCCGTTGTCCCTGCTTGCCTTGCCTGGCCGTCTAAATTTGTTTGAACTCCCGCATTGGTCATATCGGCCAGATAGAAATCTCCAAATTCATCGGCTGCAACTTTGCAAGAATAATAGGCACTACCTCCTAATTGACTAATTGCAATCATAGTATTTGCAGCTGACCCCCCTGATTTACGTTGATAATCGTGATGTAACATAGCCTCTAACAAACGCTGTTGGGTTACTTCATCAACCAGCGTCATTAGTCCTTTAGCCACTTGCTGTTCTTCTAAAAATTCAGTGGAAATCTTACATTCTAAATCGACAAGGGCATTTCCAACCCCATATACATTATATTTTTTCATGCTCTTTATGTTAGTACAAATTATTAGTACAAACCGAATGATGAATAACCAACAATCTGGCTAATCAATGTGATGGTACCCAACAAGGTAAGCAGGCTAGAGATTCATAAAAAATCTTTCCTTAGACTCTCTATATTCTACCATGTCATATACTTCCTTGATACAGCACTTCAAACGGATGGCCGAAGGTTATCTTCCAGAAGAACCCTACTACTGTGAAATGCATCCTACCCCCTGGGATACCATTGGCTCACAAATTCGGACCCATAGCACAAACCAGAACCCAGACCAGAGTCCACACAAACCTCTTAAAGACATTGTCTATACCGAAAGTGCTGTATGTATCCCACTTTATCAAGCCCCGTCCAACCGCATAGGACCAACCCCATCGTTTGAGGATGCTACACTTGAAATAATATACACCTTACGAAAACAGCACCTAAGCCATGGCGGGCAAATCAGTTTTCCTGGTGGGCGCCTTGACCCGAATGAAAAATCTGAACAAGCAGTGGCTAGAGAGATAGAAGAAGAAATATCCATTAAAGCTGAAACGGTTGAGCTCATTGGAGAACTCCCAACCTTTTATTTACATCACAGTAAACACAAGATAATTCCTTTTATCGCATGGTTACATGATATAGAAAGTATGAATGCATGCCCCAATGAGGTGGATGAAATCATTAGGGTACCCCATGAGCAGCTACTGGACACAAAACGAATAAAAATGGGACAATGGACCCTTCGTAATCAAATCTACAACGTACCCTTTTACTATATACATCGAATCCCTTTGTGGGGAGCTACCGCTATGATTACAGCAGAATGGTTACGCTTTTATCAAACACTGAATGCGAATAAGAAAGGTTGGGATGACCTAACTAACTAATTCTGCAGCTTGCTTACCCAGTCCAGTACTCAATGCCACTCCCATCCCACTTAACCCTACCGCCCAAACCATATTCTGGGAGGGTTCAGCTTTGATAATTGGATTTTTTTCAGGTGTGAAACCCATAATACCCGACCACTCATATTCCACCCCATGAGGATCAATCCCTAACACCTCGTTCATATACCCAAATAAGAAAGATTTTATATCTTTGTTAATACCAAATTGAGTGGTGTTTTCACCGGAAACATCCACATGCCTAGCTCCCCCCAACAACAAACGATGTGCCCCAACATTTCGAAAATAAATGTATCCTTGGTGAGTATGAAAGGTTCCTTGCCATGGCTGAGAATCTAAAACTTTGGTAAGAAGCACCAAACCTCGCCCAGGGCTCACCGAAATATCTCTATCTAGTGATGTTGAAAACGCATTAGTTGCTAAAATGACTGATGAGCTATGAATCTGTCGATTATGTTGGCTAGGATCTTCTACTGTTAAACATACGCCATTCGCTTTTTTCGACACATCTACTAAACTCTGCCCCCAAGCCAAGCTTATCCCCATCTGCTCACACAATTGCGCAAATCCAGACCACGCCTTTGCGGGTTGAAGTTGTCCCTCTCTCGGCATAAAAATAGCTGAGTAGTCATTGATGGTTGTTGGTTTGTACCAATTATCTAGACCAGTTCTTTTTTTTAAAGCTGTATTACAATGAGCCAAATGAGTCAATACCCTCTCAAATTCTGCCTCATCAGTAAATAGTTCGTGCCCACCCAAAGGTTCATATCCTATAGCTACATCACCCAGAATACTTCTTAGCAAGGATAAACCCAGCCAACGTTCATGCATTCGATCCCATACGTGCTCCGGCCGTTCTAACTGGCTGTCAGCGATAAATTCCCCTATCGTACCAATGCAAGCAAAGCCTGCATTCCTGGTACTCGCCCCCAATGGAGGAAGGTGACGATCAATAAGAGCAATTTTGGCGGTTGGATGTATTTTAGCTAAATGATAGGCCGCTGATAGACCTGTAAATCCTGCTCCAACTACAACAAAATCATAGTTTTTTTCCAATGGTTTGTACGCCAGATAACTGGTTAATGTTTGATCCCAACCCAACTCTCTTTCCCAGTATGACCACTCAATATGGCTAGGGCGGTGAACGGATTTTTGCACACTCATTACATTACCTCAGGCTTATTCTTTCCCTGTTTCACCCGAACCGCCAATAGCTAATGATACCATTAAGGGCATTGCCGTTTCAAAAAAACCAGGATCAACATTGTATTTTGGATGATGCCAAACATACTTTGAATCACTTTTTTGAGCCCCACTACCGACGAAGAAAAAAGCACCTGGAAAAAATTGCTGATAAAACGAAAAATCCTCTCCAGCCATGATAGGACGTTCCATTTCTACGACCTTATCAGATGTAAATAAGTTCTTTGCATGATTAAGTACTTGTTTCGCTGCCCGCTCATCATTGATTACAGCAGGGTATCCTTTGTTAATTGTCAAGGAAATTTCAGCATCATAGGCTTGAGCAATACCCGCACAAATTTGGTGCATTCGCTTCTCAATACGCTTTACCGTAGCGCTAGAAAAGCTTCGTATAGTTCCCCATAATTGAAGCTTTTCCGGAATTATGTTGTGGGCCGTACCTCCCTCAATTCTGCCAATCGTTACCACTGCCGATTCTGTTGGATCAACGCTTCGACTTACAATAGTTTGAAAGGCGGAAATACATTCAGCTGCAATTACCACAGGATCAATGGCTTCATGAGGGCACGCCGCATGTCCACCAACCCCGCGAATAGTCACGTGAAACTCATCTGGAGCCGCCATTAATTCCCCTGGACGAGTGGTAATTGTTCCCACTTTATGCGACGGAGAGGTATGCAGACCGAATATCTGCTGAATGGGATACTTTTGTAACCATCCTGTCTCACAAAGCAAACGCCCACCTCCTGGTAATATTTCTTCACCGGGTTGGAAAATTAACAGCACTTTTCCCGATATATGGGAAGTATGTTTCGCCAATACTCGCGCGACTCCTAATAAATTAGCGGTATGCGCATCATGACCGCAACAGTGGGCTATCCCTGGTCGCGTTGAAAAAAAATCAGTTTTAGCTTCGCCCTCCTCCTGTATGGGCAGCGCGTCGATATCTGCCCTCAAAGCAACTACTCTGTCCGACGCAATGTCGCCCTCAATTATTGCTATACAACCTGTGTCCAAAGGTCTTTCAACAACCAAACCTAGCTGCGTCAATTGCTGCTCAATATAGTTGGTTGTTTCAAATTCCTGATAACTCAGTTCGGGAAAACGATGCAGATATTCCCTTTCTTCATTAGCCTGTTTTAGATAAGGAGTACACCACTGTTGAATGTTCATCGGTTAGTTGATATAGGAGTTGATTGGGCTGAAACTTTCGTACGAGTTATTCGTATGTTCTTATGCACTTATAATGTAGGAAAACTATGCGTTCATTTTCTTGGGAAATCTTTGTAGGGGCTATTCTGCTATTTTTTGTGGCTATACTAGTGAGCAACGAAAAAGAGGCAAAAGAAAGGCGTGAGGCAGGACTAGATGGAACGAAGAATATTTTCTCTGGGACTCAAAACCTAGAATCAAAAATTCAGCAAAAAGCCAGGGAAATAGAACAGAAAATTAAAGAGAACACAACGGGACGACTTTCCCAATCGCAGGCTCTTCAAACAATACCTAATCAATCTATAACAGGCACCCAGGATTCACCATCAATGTCTGAAGCGCGATTGGGTCAATGGATCGAATCATCTCCTGGAATATATACCTTTTCGTCTGTACTCTCACTTAATAACAAGGAATCTCTTAGCATAGATATTCCTTTTGGTAGCTTAGAATTTAGTAGTGAGGCTAGTGGGAGTAAGGGGAAACCTCTACTTATTTTGACTGCTTCTGGAAAAATCCAGGACGCAAACTGGTTACAAAACCAACTGAGTATTATTGATTCGAGTACTAATAGTGGGGTGAGGGTATTTATGAGTAAATCGGGAAATAAAACGTCTAATTTTCAACTCCAAGCAAGACTTATCATTCCCGAAGAAACCAACGTGAATGCCAAAACACAAAGCGGACATATTGAATTATCAAACATAGCCGGTAAGCATTCCTTGAACACAAAAGGTGGGCATGTTGAAGTCGTGGATGTAAAAGGATCCTTAGAAGTTACATCTGGGGGTGGGCACATTGATGTATTGGATATGGAAGGAGACTTAGAACTATTTACCAAAGGAGGCCATATTACCCTAGAGAATGTATCTGGCAATATTAAGGCCACTACAAATGGGGGATATATAGATTTAGATGAGTTGGAAGGGAGTTTATGGGCGCTGACAAAAGGAGGGAATATCACTGTTTCTATCGCACATGCAGGTGAGCGTGTCACCTTGATCACCGAAGCAGGTAATATTCGTTTATCAAGCTCGGAAACTAAACCCTATTTTTGTACAATGAATGCTAATGCAGGAATAAATTTCGGTAATTCGGCTATTGTTGGAAATCTTTTTGGTTCATTTACAGGTTTTTTATTTCCACAAGAAAAACTAGATGACTATGCTAGTGATTTACAAAACTTATTTAACACCATGGATCTAAGTGCATTTGAAAATCCTACATATGGTAGTTTTGGAGTTTTACCTTTGGTTAACCTATCCGCAGAACTTGGCACTATTACGACTGAATTTGAGTGATCTAGGATGACAAAATTTGATCCTTTTGTAACCGAAGATGGGTCTTCTACCCTCTTTTCCAAACAGTATAATCAGTACTATCACAATCCGAACGGAGCCTTATCAGAGAGTCAAACGGTATTCATTGAGCGCCTGAATATTCAAGAACATCTGAAGGTACATAATGGGCAACTTAAGATTTTTGAAATGGGCTTTGGCACAGGGCTCAATTTCTTGTTGGCCGCCCAAGCGTTTTTGACGGCTTACCCCAACCTATTGGTTAAAGATGCAGCCGAATTGCATTTTTATTCGGTCGAAGCCTACCCCATTTCTGCCGAAGTTGCGGCAACGTTTCAGTATCCCATTGTTTGGCAAAAAAATACGCTGACCGATTGGATTTCAACCAGTCTGAATGGAATTAAGAAGGGATGGAATCATCATCAACCAGAGGAGGATATTCCCATTTTCTTACATTTGTATTGGGGTAATATTCAAGAGATCACCGAACTAAGTCCTCGTAATCAAGGTATCGATTTCTACTTTCACGATCCTTTTTCCATTCAGCAGAATCCAGAGTGTTGGGAACCAAGTATTTTTGAGCGTTACAAGAAATGGGGGCATACTCAAGCGAAAGTAAGTACCTATGCTGCTGCCACTCAAATTCGCGCAGCTATGGTCATTGCCGGCTGGCAAGTGTACAAAGCCACCGGAGCCCTTGGGAAAAGGGAAATGACTATAGCTAGTTTGGAAAAACTGCCCTATGAAGTCCTCCAAGACCAGCAGTTAAAAGCCTGTGATAACCAACGCTTAACCGAGCGTTGGAATGCAGGAGAATGGTTGTAATCGGCAATTAACTCAAAGAAATAAAACGCGGGGCTTTTACGCCATCCATACCTTGGATGTTTTGCATTTCTTCTTGGCTTAGCTTACGGTCGACGGCTACTGCAGTAATCGCATTTGACCCTTTTGATGCTCGTCCTAAACTCAGCGCACCGATATTGATGGATTCCTCCGCCAAAGCACCACTTACCGAAGCCAACATACCTGGTTTATCCTCATTTTGATAAAGTAATAGATCTCCTTCCAAACGCATTTCCAAACCATAACCATCAATGTCTACCACTCGAAAATCTCCATCACCAAATAGAGTAGCAGAAATACTTTTGTACTCTTCATTCTTAGGCATACGAATAGTGATCAAGTCTGAGAAGGTTTTAGTTTTGTTGGAAGTTACTTCCTTAATCTCGAAACCACGCTCGTCCGCATAAATACGAGCGTTAATTAAATTAATGGAGTCATCGACATACTCACTAATAATTCCCTTAAGAATACCATCTGTAAGTACATCGGCGTATTTGGTGCAATCCCCAGCGTATTCAAATTCTAATTCGCTGGTTTGTTCTGGTGATAATTGTACCATAGCCTTACCTAGTTTCTCTGCTAGAATTAGATATGGTTGGACCTCTTTGTTAGTTAAGAGTGCAATTGATTTACCGTTTATGCTGCCTTTATAGTTGGTATTCTCGAGCGCATCAGCCATCTGAGCAGCTATTTGTTCCGCTACTTTTTCCTGAGCTTCCTCAGTAGATGCTCCCAAATGTGGTGTACAAATGACCTTTGGATGGGCTAACATCTGATAAATTTCTTCTGTAGGTGGTTCAGTTGAATACACATCCAAGGCAACACCCCCTAATACTCCCTCATCCAATAATTGAGCTAAGTCAGATTCCTCGTAAATTCCACCACGAGCACAGTTAACCAAGCGCATGCCTTTTTTAAGATTTTCTTTGTTTGCCAAAGAAATAAGACCTTTGGTCTTTTCGGTCAGTGGGGTGTGTACGGTCACATAGTCACTTGTGGAGAGAAGTTCTTCAAGCTCCACTAGCTTCACACCTAAGTTTTGAGCATGTTCTTGAGTAGAAAATGGGTCATATGAAATAATCTCCATCCCAAAAACCTTCATTCTCCTAGCAACCTCGGATCCAATTTTCCCCAAGCCCACAACACCTAAAGTCTTTCCGTGAACTTCGATCCCCATATATGCCTTTCGATTCCATCCTCCTCCTTTTACCGTTTGCACTGCTTCTGGGATATTTCGTGACATCGCAATGATTAACCCGCAGGTGTGTTCTGCAGTTGAAATGGTATTTCCATCAGGAGTATTCATGACTAGTACACCTTTTGCAGTAGAAGCAGGGATGTCTATATTATCAATCCCTACCCCTGCGCGACCAATAACTTTAAGTTTTGGGGCATGTTGCAGAAGTTCAGAAGTAACCTTGGTAGCACTTCGGACAACAAGTCCATCATATTCACCAATACATGCATTCAATTCTTCAAGTGTAAGGGTACCGGGTTGTAACGCTTTAATACCACGTTGTTCAAAAACGTGTTTACATACTGAGTCTACATTATCGAGGAGGAGTACAGAAAATGACATGATGAGGCTTCGTGAGAGTTATTAATTGTGAAATAAATTTTGATAGATAAAATGGTATGATCGGAGAAATTACGCCATAATTATTTAACAGTTCCATTAATCGACAAATTCCCTAATTAGTTCTTTAATATCGGCAATTCCATCCCTATTCTCAGCAGAATATGAAAGAATGGGAACCTCTATATTCATGTTATAAAGCAACTTTTTTAGACTTGATTGTGCTTGTTGCACTTTATTTTTTGAGATTTTATCCGCTTTTGAAAGCACTACTGAGAAAGGAATCTGTTCAGTAGCTAACCAGTAAAAAAAATCTTCGTCTAGTGCCGAGGGTGGATGTCTTGCATCTATTACGTGGAGAACTAAACGAAGTGTTTCTCGCTGAATTAAATAAACTCGTATGTTTTCTCCCCAACGTTCTCGCTCTTTCTTAGGTACTTTAGCGTACCCATAGCCTGGTAAATCAACAAGGTAGCATGTCTCACCCACTTTATAATAGTTCATCTGCTGGGTTTTACCTGGCACATTGGAAGTACGAGCTAAATTTTTTCTTTTGAGCAAAGCATTGATTAACGATGACTTCCCCACATTAGACCTACCGGCAAAACAAAACTCGGGTAAGTCCATTGGTGGGCAGTCTTCTAATCGCGGTGCGCTAGTAATAAACGTTGCGGGATCATTAAACATGCCAAGTAATCCTGCTAAAGGTGTTATACCAGCTCATTTTCTTCTTTTTCAGCTCCGAAATTAACTGGAACCGGATACTTAGAGGTAAAGCAAGCGGTGCAATAATCATTATCTGAAGGGTTGGCCTCCTTCACTGCGTTTACTAATCCATCCGGAGACAAATATCGAAGACTATCCACTCCAATCTCTTCGGCTATTTTAACAATGTCCCGATCAAATCGATTGGCAATGAGTTCCTCAGGTGATGGAAAATCCATCCCATAATAACAAGGACTAATAATAGGTGGAGAGCTCACCAGAAAATGAATTTCTGCAGGATTACACTCTCGAATCATATTAACCAGATACTGGGAAGTAGTACCCCTAACAATACTGTCATCGACGATAATGACCGAGCGTCCTTCTATCACTCCTTTCACAGGGTTGAATTTTGTACGTACTTTTTGTTCTCGAGATTTTTGCCCTGGGGATATAAAGGTTCTGCCTACATAATGATTTCGAATAAGGCCTATATCATATTTACAGTCGAAGCCCATTTTTTGGTTTTCACTAGCATACCCTATAGCAGCAGTATTTGAGGAATCAGGAACAGAAATAATAACAGGTTTACTTCCAGTCTCTTTTTGGACTACTTCATGAATAGGATGTTCCTTTGCTAGGGCTTTACCTAGATTCCGACGAATCTTATCCACCATCTCACCAAAAATCATACTGTCGGGTCGGGAAAAATATACATACTCAAAAATACACTGTGAGGTTGCAGTCCCATCTTTAGGTGAAATATGATAGGAAGTTAACTCTGAAGGACTAAGGCCTTTCTCATTTGCGTTATGAGGAATAACCAATACCTCCCCTGCCTCAACATCTCTCACATAGTCTGCTCCTATAATATCGAAAGCGCAAGTCTCAGAGGCTACACAATAGGCTCCATCTTTAACTCCTAGAGCTAGAGGCCGAAACCCATTCGGGTCTCGTACGGCAACCAAGCCCTCGTCGGTAAGTATGACCAAGCAAAAGGCTCCTTCAATCTGACCTAAAGCATCTAAGATTTGATCCATTTGCTGCTCTTTCTTGCTTTGAGCAATCAAATGCAGAATAAGCTCGGTGTCAGAAGTACTCTGAAACAACACCCCATTTTTGGTAAATGATTCTCTTATTTGCTTCGCATTCGAGAGATTTCCATTATGCCCAATGGCAATATTGCCGGATCGATAATGTACCCTAAACGGCTGTATATTGGCCGGGTTTTTGGATGATCCCGAAGTAGAATACCGATTATGCCCAATTGCGGAGCGCCCTTTCAGAATTTTTTTAAAAATTTTGGGCTTATCAAACACACTTAAAACTAATCCAAAATCTTTGTAGGTCGGCATGACTTTTCGCCCTTTATCCTCATCAAAATATGAGGTAACTATCCCTGCCGATTCCTGACCCCGGTGCTGCAAGGAATGCAGACCATAATAACTGAGTAAAGCTGCCTCTGGGTGATCGGCTATTCCAAAAATACCACAGTATTCACGTGGCTTATCGCTCATCGTTTCTCCAACTGATTTTAAGTTGCCTAAAGATAACCAAACTTATGGAGTTACTCGCATCAAATTATCCACAACATATCACCACTTTAACCACTATTCTTTCTGGTTGATGTATGTCATGCTAGACATTTTGAGTATTCCACGCCATATTAGATTTTTGCTAACCAATTCAACTTAGTTGAAAAATTACGTTAAGCGGACTTGCTTATTTGTGAGATTGCGATAAATTATTACGATGAACCTAAATCGGACCTGAGACTATTAAATGGTCTTCAAAATTAGCTGTTAAGTTGCTTATTTATGCTATTATGCGTCCACTAACGTAACACTAAGACATATAATTCTATGATACGACAAACATCACTGTGTATGTTGAGTTGGGTTTTACTACTCTTCCTGCTCACTCCTTCCACTTTTGCACAACAAACCCCAGAAGTCACAGAGCTCAATTACTCGGCCCTAAGCTGGAGGGGCGTAAGCACCGGTTTCGCATCGGGACGAATTTCAGACATCGCTATTCATCCTGACGACGAGAATCTATGGTACGTAGCCGTTGGCTCTGGGGGAGTTTGGAAAACAGAAAACGCTGGTATAACCTGGATTCCCATTTTTGATCGAGAATCTTCTTATTCCATAGGGAGCGTAACCATTGACCCAAACAATCCCAACATAATTTGGGTCGGAACTGGAGAAAATGTTGGTGGCCGGCACGTTGGCTTTGGTGATGGAGTATACAAAAGTACGGACGCAGGGGCTTCTTGGACCAACATGGGTTTAAAAGTATCGGAACACATTTCAAAAGTTGTAGTTCATCCCGAGAACTCCGATGTAGTTTGGGTGGCTGCACAAGGACCTCTCTGGAACGCCGGAGGGGAACGTGGTTTGTACAAATCAACAGATGGTGGAACGACTTGGGCCAAAGTATTAGGCGATGAAGAATGGGTCGGAGTCACTGATATAGTCATGGATCCGAGAGACCCTGATGTGCTTTATGCTGCAACATGGCAACGTCATAGAACAGTAGCAGCCTACATGGGTGGTGGGCCAGGAACTGGTATTCACAAATCTACCGATGGAGGCGAAACTTGGTTGGAACTAAAAAAAGGTATTCCTGGATCCAATAAAGGTAAAATTGGTCTGGCCATCTCTCCTCAACAACCCGACATAGTCTACGCTGCTATAGAATTGGACCGAACCAAAGGTGGACTCTATATGTCTGAAAATAGAGGGGCAAGTTGGAAAAAAATGTCGGATATGGTCTCCGGTGGGACAGGACCTCATTATTATCAGGAGCTATATGCTTCACCCCACCACTTTGGGCGTATTTATCTTATGAATGTTCGCACCATTGTATCTAATGATCACGGTCGTACCTATAGCAACTTACCCGAGCAAAATAAGCATTCAGATAACCATGCACTGGCATTCCGCGCCGACGATCCTGACTATCTTCTGATGGGTAGCGATGGCGGTGTATATGAAAGTTATGATCATGCCATTAATTGGAGATATATAGGGAATCTGCCGTTAACACAGTATTACAAAGTAGCTGTAGATGATGAACTCCCCTTCTACAACCTTTATGGTGGAACACAGGATAATGGAACTCATGAAGGCCCATCAGCTACAGATTTAGTTGAGGGTATTCGAAATACAGATTGGAAACATATTTTATTTGCAGATGGACATGATACTGCAACCGAACCTGGTAATCCCAATATTGTCTATGGTGAAACACAAAGAGGTGGTCTACATCGTATCGATCGTGCAACCGGAACCGTTACCTTTATCCAGCCACAACCACTAGAAGGGGAAGATTATGAACGATACAATTGGGATGCTCCTATCTTAGTTAGTCCACACAGTCCAACTAGACTCTATTTTGCTTCTCACAGAGTGTGGCGATCTGATGACAGAGGTGATTCTTGGACTCCGATATCTGGAGATTTATCTCGTAATCAAGAACGAATGAATCTTCCTATTATGGGACGCATACAAAGTTGGGATAATGCATGGGACATGAATGCTATGTCTGACTATAACACCATCACCTCATTGGGAGAATCGCCCTTACAAGAAGGACTACTTTACGTGGGTACCGATGATGGAATTATTCAAGTAAGTGAAAATGGTGGAGCGAGCTGGAGTAAAATTGAAGTCGGTAGCATTAAAGGTATTCCAGCAACCGCTTTTATAAATGACATTCGGGCCGATTTACATGATGTCAATACAGTATATGCCGCCCTGGATAATCATAAGTATGGAGATTTTAATCCTTATATAATCAAAAGTACCAATCGTGGAAAATCTTGGTCCTTAATATCAAGTGATTTACCACTGCGGCATTTAGTCTGGAGAGTCGTTCAAGATCATGTGGCCCCTAATCTTATATTTGCAGCCACGGAATTCGGTGTATATTTCACTGTAGATGGCGGGAATGAGTGGATAGAGTTTAATGCTGGTCTGCCAACTATATCAGTACGCGATATTACCATCCAGCGCCGAGAAAATGACTTGGTTGCTGCAACTTTTGGCCGGGGATACTACATAGTAGATGATATTAGTCCACTCCGAGAAATATCGAAAGAGACTTTGGCAAAAGAGGCCGATTTATTCCCAACACGTCCGGCTAAATGGTTCATGCCACGTGCAGTAGAAATTGATCCTGGAGCCTCTTTTTTCACGGCTAAAAATCCAGAATTTGGAGCTACCTTTACTTACTATTTAAAAGATGGTTTAACTACCAAAAAAGCAGAACGTTTGAAATCTGAGCGAGCCATAACGGTCGATCAAGATATTCCATTTCCAGGCTGGGATGCACTGGAAGAAGAAATGCGAGAGACAGCTCCATACATTCGTATTAGCATATCCGATCCGAATGGAAATGTGATTCGAACTCTAAAAGGTTCTGCCCGAAAAGGACTTAATAGAGCCACATGGGATCTTCGTCTAGCTTCTCAAAATGTGGTTTCCCTTGCTCGTCGCGGTGGTGGAGGTGGATGGTTTGGTGGCGGTTTCATGGCTGTACCAGGTACCTATACCGCACATTTAGCCAAAGTTGAAGCTGGCCTAGTAACCACTCTAGATGATCCTATTGAATTCGAAGTAGTTCCTCTACGTGAAGCTAGCATTCCTGGCCCAAGCTTCGATGAAATGCTTGCTTTCCAAAATGAACTTACCTCGTTTCAGCGAGAATTAACTAAATTTGGCCAAATGCTTCAAAAGCACATGTCTCACCTTCAGGCAATGCAAACGGCACATGGTCTAGCCCTTAGTCCATCTACTGAGTTAGAAAAAGAATTACATGAGGCACACATGCAAATGCTTGAACTACAAGAACTCGTAGAGGGAAGTGAAGCTAAGGACGAGATTGGTGAAATAAATGCTCCTACTCCAAATGACCGTATGTTTATTGGAATGAGGGGACTTTTCACTTCAACACATGCCCCTACTCAGATGCATAAAGACATGCTCGAAATTGGTAAAAAAGAATTTGTGCCAATTGAGGCTGAACTTGAACGATTTGCTGCTGAAGTAATGCCAAGCTTAGAAGTTGCACTATCACAAACTAACGCTCCACCAATAGAAGAGTAAATCGGCAGATTTCAAATAATTTTAAACACAAAGCCCCAAGTCATTTATCACTTGGGGCTTTTTTATTGGTATAAAATTCGAGTACATTTAGTGCACATTAACCCGATAAAATACCTCATATATGAATGAAACGACCAGAAATACGGCATTTTGGTTCATTACCTTATCCATTCCATTTCTACTTTTTCTAGGTGTAGAAATAGCCCTTAGAATTGGTGGATACGAACAAGAAAAACAGGAACTTTTCATAGAGGCCCCCAATACACCGAACTATCTGATTGCAAATTCAAAATTTATTGAACGATACTTTCCTTCGTTTGTTCCTGAAATTGCCCCAAATGCGTTTCGAAAAGAGAAGCTTCAAAATACCTTTCGGATATTTGTCTTTGGTGGTTCGAGTACCGAAGGATTTCCGTATAATTTTTATACTGGCTTCGCAGACCAGTTAAAACAAAAACTTTTACTGAACACGCAAGGTTTGCCGGTAGAGGTAATTAATTTGGGCATGACTGCGGTCAACTCATATGTAATTCATGATTTGGCTAAACGAGTCCTCTCTTATGAGCCAGATGGAGTTATTATCTATGCCGGACATAATGAATATTATGGGTCTTTTGGGGCAGCCACAACACAGTTTGGTTTTACCAATTCGATCGGACTAAAGCGATTGATTTTATGGCTTAAGGATTGGCGTGTATATCAATTCCTTGAGAACACACTACAACTAGGTGGCGCAAATCAGGATACTGGCGAACGTCGTACTATGATGGCAAAGGTGATAAGTGAATCAGATATCCCGGTAGACTCTGACATTTATCGTCATGGAATCGAGCAGTATCGTTCGAATATGAGCGATATTGTTAAACGCTTTGATAAATATGGGGTACCTATTTTTTTGGGTACAATAGCATCCAATCTTAAGGATCAAGCTCCTTTGAGTGATAATCCAGACGTTTTGGCTTTGTATGAGCAAGCTCAAGCTACCTATAAAGAAGGACTTTTTGATGAAGCTTCTACCTTATTTTTGCAAGTCAAAGAGCTTGATGGCACCCGTTTTCGTGCACCTGAAGAAATGAACCGTATTCTTACAACTATTACCCAAGAAACTTCGGCCGAGTTGGTACCTATTCAAGCTGTGCTACGAAACGCATCAACCAGAAAAATAGAAGATGCGAGCTTATTTATAGATCATTTGCATCCAAACGATCGAGGCCATAAAATTATGGCGAACACTTTTTTTGAGGCTATATCATACCTCCCTAAGCTACAAAGCTACCTTAAACTGAATCCAATTGACCCACCTTCAGAGATTAGCACCTTTGAAAAAGCATATGCAGAAATTAGTGTTGCCCGACTTTTAGTAGGTTACCCTTTTGTAAAGAATGTTACTATCGATAATGAACTGCAGGCCTTTGAGCGTATCTATCGGTCTTATTTGAACACCAGCTATATTGACTCAATAGCAGCTGTCGCCTCTAAACAGCAAGTATTTGTCCCTTTAGCACTGACTGAAGTAATAGCTAAAGCCTATTTAAAAGCTGATACCTTAGCTATTGTTCAACATTCCTACGATTTACTTAAATGGCAACTTCGACATCAAAATTTAATTGAAAGTAGCATCGAATTTACACTTAACAGTGGAAAGAATAAGGCTTATATAATTAATATATTACATCAAGTTATCAATGATGGAAATCTGGATCCCCGATATTATGACTTACTTTCATCTTTATATTTATTAGAAGAGAACACCCAACAAGCAAAATATTGGCTCAATCAATCAGAGCTACGTACACCTAGTTCACCCCGATTATTATATAATTTCTCTCGATATCATATATTGAATGGTGATACACTTAAAGCTCAAGAATATTTCCAAAAATTTTTAGCTACACAACAGAAAAATCAAAACTAGCTAAGTGCCCATATTTTTGAGATTTCTTCGAATAAATTTCTATCAACCTCGATATTGGCTTCGCTCCTCAAATAATCAAGTTCTTTTCTAATTGAATCAAATACTTTAAAAAATTTCTGTAGGTCGTTATAGTTTGTTTGAGATGATATTTCGATAGTTTCTCGTTCATTAACTTGTAATAAAATCCAGCCTTGTTCATCAGAGTAAGCTATAATTGGAATTTTGGATAATTTTCTTAATCATAATTCTAATTATTGTCTGTTTTATTTAATTACTGCAAATTTATCTATATACTCTCCGATTACTGGAGCCTCAACATGGTAGAAATATATACCATAAGCTACATCCTCACTATCATTTGATCTTAAGTCCCATGAGGCTGAACCATCTTCCATTGATCCTTCATGCTCAATAGTTCGAACTAGTTCACCACGAATATTAAAGATTCTTATCGTACACTCTAACGGTAAGTTAAAAAATTCAATTTTTCTTTCACCTCTACCTATAGAACCACTCGCTCTTTCCCAAGAGGCTGCTCCTATATATGGATTAGGAGCAACAAAAATGTCCTCTAAAGATTCTTTAGCTTTATCAGCATCTATAGCTTGACGCCTCATTGTAAAACGGAATTTGTCATCGCTACCAAATGCTCTAGTGGTTGAAATTCTAATTTTTTCACCAGGTGCAGGCGCAACATTTTCACTAGAAGAAAGGATGTCAACAGTGAACCTATATTTAATTCTATTTGCTTCATCTCTTTCTGCTACAAATAATCGATCACCAGGGTTAATCTCATCATTATCATCAGCATCAATAATAAATATATCAGCCTGCTTGTTAGTCATTAAATTTTTTGCAAATAATGGAATATCGAAACGGCTAAAACCACCTCCAAAAAGTAGCGGTGGGCGATATGTACTATCTTCTGGATTTACAAATAAAAGTTCATAATCATGATCAGTTCTAACAAAGTTTGTGAGATCTCCGTCTTTATCTGGAGTTATTGTCAGACTCCATTTAGTAGTAAGTCCATCTAATTGTGATGCATCTAAACCAAAAAGTTCATTTTCTCCACCTTCATTAGATACCCAACCAGTTTTTGTAGGTATAATATCTCCAGGTGAATCATTTGAAAAATTAATAATGAATCCATCTACTATACTACTTGAGCTTGAATAAGCGCTTGACGGAATAAGCGCTTCAGCACCAACTTCTCTAACTTCATACGTAGTAGTAACTCTTTGAATACCAACTTCCGCTGCTGAATCTTTAAAACTAACTTCATATAGTTTTGTATCGTCTATTAATTCTTCTACTGCGATATTAATGCTTGCAGATCCAGTCCCAGTACCCTCTGTTACTTTACTCAGATCACTATGAGTACCACCACTAACATAGCCAGCTGGATTAGTAGTTGGAATTACAGCAGCTGTATTGATTGAAGTACCCACAACAGTACCTGCCCCACTTAATTCTACTCTAAAGGTATTTTCTTGTGGATCAATACCTGGGTCATCTCCACCTGAAGAAGGGATTCCTCTATCATATGCAACAATAGCGTAATAATAAATCTTACCGTTAGTTACCTCATCATCAACATAATAAAATTCCAATCCAGAGTTAGTGCCAAGATTATAAATAGCTTCACCATCCAATACAGATATATTACCAGATATATCATTATCTAGATCCCATTGAGCTAATGGTTTATAAAATTTAGGTGTTCCATTCACATCCGAAATAACACGTGCATCTGATAAAAGAGCATTAGTCCCTTTATATAATTTATAACCCTCAAAATCGAAATCCTGCAAAAATCTATCAAAACTTCTCACAGATAATGTATCCCATGACAATGTAACTCTTTTATCACCAGGCACTGCAGTCAAGGTTGGCATTATAGGCGGCTGTGCAAAATTATAATCTGAATTATAAATATTTTGGACAGTCCTTCTATTCTTGAAGAAGTCGATTTCGTCATCACCAAAAATCCATGCAGTTGAGAAAAAATCGGTTGATTTAGCATTAACCTTTGATTTTGAAAATAACTCAACTTCACCAGATGTAAATAAAAGAAACGGATCATGACCGTCTATATTTGATGGTTCAACATAATCTGGATTTGAGAATAAATTCATAGCTATTCGAGTAAATAACCATGTATCATCTCGTAAATTATCTCCACTTTCATAAAACGGTCGAGTGTTCAGATCAAATCCTGTTAGGCCGATTTGATCTGATTCATCCACGTCTAACTCATTATAATTAGGTTCTCCAATAGTAGGTATTCCATCACCTTCTCCTGTATCTCTTCCTGGGTAATTCAAATTATATGGACTTAAACCATCTGCACCAACATCATTATTCAACTGCTCACCTGGATCCCAGATTCCATTGTCATTACCATCTTTAAAGCCAATCCAGTCTAAATTCTCATCAGTTGTATACCAAACTCCTTTTTGATAAGCTGGTCGGGCTTGATATGATTCTCCATAGAAAAGTTCAAACTGATTAGCATCATAATTAGCAGCAACATAATTATCTATCTCATTTTGACTTGTTAATACTAAGAAGTTCTCCAAAAATCGGGACTCATCAATAATACCGTCTTGGTCATCATCAATACCGTTAACATCATTTGCAGGTGACTCAAGAAATGCAAAACCTGTATAGCCCAATTTATATGCAGTTTCGCCTGGGTTTGTTGGATATCCTAAACCATCTGAGTCCCAACCATATACAATATCCAAAAACGGGTCATAACTAGCATTATCGTCATGTTTTTCTTTCCCTAAACC